>OGEB01000852.1_pt1 | contig 16677 bp, 18 predicted proteins | sample 1570541 | NCBI WGS metagenome assembly OGEB01 (sample SAMEA2581975, study PRJEB24529) | metagenome | biome: Human gut stool | place: China | collected 2011 | reverse complement strand
AATTATATAGGGATATAAATTAGATATAATTTCTTTAAAAGTTACGGAGGTGGTATATAATTTGAAAAAAATAGCTGCAATAAATGATTTATCAGGAATTGGTAGATGCTCATTATCAGTTGCTTTGCCTATAATATCAGCATTAAAGGTTCAATGCTGCCCTTTTCCAACATCTATACTTTCTAGTCAAACAGGATATCCTAAATTTACCTTTTTAGACTTAACTAATGAAATGACTAATTATTATAAAGTATGGAAAGATTTAAATGTAAATTTTGATTGTATATATAGTGGCTTTTTAGGATCTATAGCTCAAATAGATATTGTTTCTAAATTTATAGAAGAGAATCCTAACGCTTTTATTGTTGTAGATCCTATAATGGGAGATGATGGAGTATTATACCCTATATTTAATGAAGAATCTTGTCTTAAAATTAAAGAGCTAGTTAAATTATCTAACTTAACTACTCCTAACCTAACAGAAGCATGCTTTTTGACTGGGAGAGATATAACAAAACGTGATCTTACACGTAATGAAATTGTAGAGATAGCTAAAGATATTTCTAAATTAGGTCCTGACAAGGTTATAATAACAGGAATACTAGAAGGAGATAATATTTCAAATATGGCATATGATAAAACTACTGATGAAATATTTTTTACCTCTATAAAATATAATAACTGTTCTTATAGCGGAACAGGTGATATATTTACATCTATACTTTGTGCTATGATATGTAGAGGATTTGATTTAGTATATTGCGTTAACACCGCAACTAATTTTATATATAAAGTAGTTGAATATAGTGCTAATTTGAATAGTGATAGAAACGATGGAATAAGATTTGAAGAGTTTTTAAGCGATTTAACAAAAATTTAGGAGGTCATAAAGATCTCCTTTTTCAATATACTATTTCCTTCTAAGTCTTATTTAATACTATATATATTATTAATTTGCAGTTATTTTTTATACACTTTTATTAGCATTTAAATATAAATATATATATTAATTATTAGTCTATTACAAGCCTTAATATTATAAACTATAATATATAGTTTTGTAATGGGGGGATATTATATGAACATAAATCAATTATCAAAAGAGGTTGCATCATTTATAAAAAATACAAATGAATTTAAAGCTATGAATAAAAGTAAATTAGAATTGGATAAAAATAGAAACTTAAAAAGGCAATTCGATATGTATATTAATAAAAAAAATAACCTATATTCAAACTATTCTTTAGAGGATGCCTCTAAAAAGGTAAATCAATTAAATAGAGATTATAATGATTTTTTTAATTTACCTGTAGTATCAAATTATATACAAAAGACAAAAGAATTTAATAATATGATGGAAAACTTCTATAAATTAATAGAAAAAGAACTATTAAGGTAAACACTAAAAAACTCTTTTTTAAAAATAATTTAAGATAGCTCTAAATAAAAAAGAATGCCTGTAATAGGCATTCTTTAATTTAATATATATCTCTTGGTTTCATCATGCTTTGCATCATATTTTGCATCATCATATAGTAATTCATCCACATATCATTTACATCTTGATATTGATCCATATAACCATTCATATATGGCATATCTAATGATGGATATTGTTGTGCAAAATCTCCCATACATTGCATTTGATACATGTCATACATAGGACTTACATAAGTTGGACAATCATTCATATATAAATCTTCATTATTTATATATATTATTTCATCATCATCTTTCATATAATTCATATTACACATATCATCCATTTTTTTCTTATTATTCATATTACACATATTTTTCATATCATATTTTATTTCATTTGCTTTTTTGTTAGTGTAATTACATCCACATTTGTATTCTTCATAATTTTTATTACAGCTTGGTTTACATTTATTCATTTTAACATATTTAGGCATTGTGTCATTACATTTTGTTTCTTTATAGTTACATTGGTTTAATTTCATGTTACATTTGTTAATCATATCTTCACATTTATTAGATTTTGATTCATATTCTTTTATTTTTTCTCCAGCATTTTTATAGCATTGTAATGCCTTTTCATCACACTTCATAGCTTGACAATATAATTCTTTAGCTTTTTCATTATGAACTTGAGCTTTTTCATATAAACATTTAGCTTGTTCACAATTTTCTTGTGCTTGTGCTTGAGTTTCTTCAGCCTGTTTATATAAACATTTAGCTTCTTGACAAAGATTTTCTGATTTTTCTAGTAGTTGCTCAGCTTTACATTTTGCTGCTTTAGATTCTTTTTCTGCATTTTTAGCTTTCTTCATTAAATTTTGAGCATCTGCTGCTAATACTTTTGCTGATTCTTCACATTCTTTTGCCTGTTCTAGTGTTTCTTCTGCTATACATTGATGTTCCAATGCTTTTTCAAATAGCTCTTCAGCTTTTGAAGCTAAATCTGCACATGTATCAACAAATTTCACTTCACAATCATTACATATAGGTTCTATATATTTTTTTACAGATTTTTTGCAACTATTAACTGGTTTACATGTATTATTAGGTTTACATGTATTTAATAATGAATCATTACACACATCTTGTTGAGGTATACATGAGCATGATGATTTTTTTTTCTTTTTCATAATAAGTCAAAACTCCTTTTGCTGTATTTTTTTCCCCCATAAGAAAAAACTTATGTTACCTAATATAATTATATGATTGGATGTAAATGTGGTTACTATTATTTATCATTATAATGAATTAAAAAAGCAGTATTAGATTATTACTAATATCTAATACTGCTTTAATTTAAAGATAATAATTCACCTTCATAATATAGTTGTACTTTTTCTATCCATTGTCCTTTGTACTCTTCTTGAAGTATATTTTCTAATAAAACTTTTAATGTCTGTTCTTTAATATCTTCATTTAAATAATCTTCTTTCCAAGATACTCTTTTATTTAAACTCTCATCAAACTCTAATAACTCTATTTTTGCAATATCATTTCCATAAATTTTAACCTTCATAGGAAGATTACTAAAACATTCACTAGAAATAACACTTACTACTTTATTAACTTTTTCTTCTAAAGTTGTATTTGCTTCAATTTGTAAGTATTTAACTTGTTTATCTTCTTTAATATAATCTTGCATTAAAGTTATAGGTATTTCTACTGTACTAGATGTTTTCTTAGTCTGTTTGTTTTGAATTGACTTGTCCTTTAGTTTAGCTTCTTCATTAATCATTGAAGAAGAATTAGTTTCAATAGAACTACTTTCCTTTACTTCATTTTCCAAAGTACATGCTGTATTAAACAAAGTTAAAAAAATTATAAATAATATTATAGTTAATTTATACATTAGAATACCTCTTTTGCCTTAACTTTTAATATTATTATATCATAATATATATTTTTTTTCTAAAAATTTAAATCAAGATGTTATTTTATATAACTTATTATTAATTTTTCAGTCTCTATTATAGAACTTATATGCGTTCTTTCATATCCATGTGATGCAAAAATACCAGGACCTATTAAAGCAAATCTAGCATCCATTCCAGCTTTTAATGCTGCAGTAGCATCCGAACCATAATTTGGGTATGTATCTAATTTATAATTGATATTATTTTCCTTACACACGTCTACAAGTTTATTTATTAATTCATAATCATAAGGCCCATTTGAATCTTTAGTGCATATACAAATGTCATACTCAGATGAGTTTTGATTTTCACCTGGACATCCCATATCTACTGCTATGAATTCTACCGTATTGTCTGGAATAAAACTTGATGCACCATGACCAACTTCTTCATAATTACTGAATAAAAAATTTATATCATATTTAGGTTTTATATCATTTAGTTTTATGTATTTTATTACATGTAATATAGCTGATACAGATGCCTTATCATCTAAATATCTTGATTTTATAAAACCTGATTTAGTTATCTTTGTTCTAGTATCAAATGATACTATATCACCTACTTCTATTCCTAAATTATACACATCTTGAGGTTTACTTACTTGTTCATCTATGACTATTTCATAATTTTTACATTCTCTCTTTAAATCCTTAGCGTCATTTCCATCAATATGAACAGATGGTTTTATTGTTTGTAAAGTACCTTCATACTTTTTACCATTTCTTGTATGAATAATTACATTCTCCCCTTCTACTGAATTCATCATATATCCACCTATTTGATTAATAGATAAACGTGAATTAGACTTTACTTGTGATACTATTGCCCCTAATGTATCTATATGTGCTGAAAATGTTATACTTTTATTCGAATCTTTTCCTTTAATATTTGCAAGTAAGGCTCCTTTATTAGATATTTTATACTCTACATTCATATCATTTAATTCTTTCTGTAGGTAATTTAACATATCTTTTGTATATCCTGTTGGACTTGGAATATTTAAAATTTCTTCTAATATTTTTGAATCAAAATAATTATTTTCCATATTATCCTCCTCTATTTTTAAATTGTATATATACTGTATAAATAAATTATCATATATGATATCAGTAGAATTAATATTATTCTTAATATATATGAAATTAAAAATTCAATTTTATTTATAGGAATATTCGTAGTCTCTAAATATAAAATATTAGTAGTTATGCTTGTACACTTTAATATGCATATTATTCCTATTAATAATTTACTTGTATATCCTATATTTTTTTTTAATAAGTCTATTGCTATTACATCATTAAAAAATCCATTTACTAAAAATACACTTATTTCATCTATATTATCAAATCTTAAAATTTCTAAAATATAAGAAAAAACAACTTTTAAATCATATATAATATTTATATTATTTATTATTATATTCCCTAAATACATTATTAGTACTAAGTTAGGAATCAATCTAATTATTATGTGTATTGATTCTTCAAAATTTTTTATCATAGATTTGAATATATTTATATCTTCTTTATTCTGAATATGCTTATTTATAGAATTGATTAATTTATCACTTTTAAAATATGACTCTTTATAATTAGTCTTTACATAGTATGATTTTTTCTTTTTATTTATTGGATAAGTTCTGCATAATATAGTGTTTACTAAAATCAATATAAACATAGATAAAATAAAAAAATTTACCTTATTTATATTAAGTTCTTCTGCTATATAATTGCTAATTGAAACTGATGCTATAGAAAAGTTTAATAGTATAATACAGGCTTCCCTTTGTCTTATTTGGCCTTTTTTATATAGTAAGTTTGTCATAAAATAACCACAAAAGCAGTCATTGAATATATACATAATTATATTTAATACACTCTTACCGCTTAAATTAAATAATTTTTTCATTAATTTATGACAATAAGCCTCTACTATATCCATAAGACCAAAGTCCAATATAAATGGCATAAATATAGCGCTTAATGGTAATAATGTAATCAAATTTAATATAGTTTCCTCTAGTATTAAAGATATATTATCATCTAATAATACTATTGAGTATTTATCATAAAATATACTTATTACTATAAATATACTAAATATACTAAAGTATGAATATATTTTCTTTAAGTTACTTTTATGTTTTGACAATGTTGATTTAATAACTCCTATTGTTATATATACTATTGTACAAAGTTGTAACAAGCCTCTATAATTTACTTGTAGTTTATATGTAATATGATGTAGTATAGTTTTTGTTTGATTATCTATAGTAACAGGTATAAAAAATACTACTATCCCTATTATAGAATATATTATAACCTTCGCTACTTCAAAAAATTTATCTATTTTTATATCATTCGATTCAACCTCTTTAGATATATTCTCCATCCACACCACCTCTTATATATTTTTCAACTTTCAATAAATATTTCCTTTATTTTAATAATAACTTTCATTACTATTGCCTAAAATATTCTATAGAGGTATAATACTATAATTAATATATTTGGAAATTTAAGGAGAATGGTCAATGAGCATTAATAATAAAACAATATTAATTCTTACAGCTCAATTTGGAGCAGGTCATATAAGTGCTGCAAAAGCTATAAAGGATTATATTCTTGAAGAATACAGTGATTCAAATATACTTATTGAAAATTTTATAGATGCTAGCCTTCCTATTATGAATAAACCTATGGTTAAGCTTTATGAAAATAATACTAAGTATACACCTGGATTATACAATTACTATTATTATTTAAAAAAATCTTTTGACCCTAGACATGATATAGCACATAAATTATATACACCTAAGCTTATAGAATACATACTTAAAGTTAATCCTGATTTAATTATATCTACATTCCCACTTGCAGCCGCTTGTGTTTATAATTTCAGAGAGAAGTACAATCATATAAATATCCCTACATTAACTGTTATAACTGATGTTGTAGATAGTTTAGAATGGGTTTACCCTAATACAGATATGTACTTTGTTCCTTCTTGTGAAATAAAAAATAGATTTGTACAAAAAGGTATACACCCTAGTAAAATTAAAGTAACTGGTGTACCAATCAGTAAAAACTTTAATGTTAGTAGTAAAGATATAACCCCAGGAAAATATAAATTATTATTACTTGGTGGTGGTAGAGGTTTATTTGATGTAAGTGAAGAATTTATGTATTGGATAGATAATTTTATTGAAGATCATAAAGAAAATTTAGAAGTTACAATAGTTACAGGTAGTAACTCTAAATTATATAGCAACCTTACAGAAAAAAAGCCACTTAATAATATTAAAGTTTTAGGATTTGTAAATAATATGTATGAATTATTAGAAGAAAGTGACTTGATAATAACAAAGCCTGGAGGTGCTACTTTATTCGAGGCCATATATGCTAACACTCCAGTTATAGTTAAATCTCCTAAAGTAGGTCAAGAAATAGAAAATGCTAAATTCATAATTGATAAAGGAATTGGCTTAATTTATAATGACGAAAAAGATTTAGAAGATATATTTACTAAAATAGTTGATGATGAATTTGAACCATTAATGCGTTTTATGAAAGATAATATGAGTGAATTTAAAAAGTCAATACATCCAGATAAAATCTGCGAATATATATCAGAAATAATAAATAACAAGAGCTAGACTCTTGTTATTTATTCATATTTTTATATTGTTCTATGTCTATTCCCCTGCCACTTATTGGTGATTTTTTTATTCTAGAGCTTCTCTTTTTTATTGTTATGTTATTCTTTAACTTAGACATAAGTTTAGACACCATATACATTTCATATATTATAAATGCTATATTAAGTAGTACTTGTATCATAAAGTTATTTTCATAACTTTCAAATCCAAAAATATATATTGAAAATACTCTTATAAGTATTAAGGATACTAAATGAATTGTAAATATAAAAGATAAATTTTTAAAATCATTATCTAAATTAATTTTTTTTATATTATTAAGTATTCTTAGATTATTATCATTCTTACATTTTCTTATATCTATATATATCTGTCTAAATATATTTTTATTTAATAGTAGTGGTAACACAATAATTAGGGTCAGTACTATCATCAAACATGTATCATATATATACATATCAAATCCCTTCTGTACTTTTTGTCTAAATAAAAACATTAAAATATATGTAGTAGAAAATATAATTCCACTTACATTAATTCTCGATTCCCTTTTTTTAGTTATTATAGTATAAATACTCAGAATAAATACTAAAGCTGATGCAAAATATATAATTGTGCTATAATTTGTAAATGCTAATAATATTATCGGAGATATTATATATACTATTGAGTCAGATAATAGCTTATTTTTCAAAATGCCCTCCCCCTTTAAATGATTGTCTATTAATTATCATTTATATAATTCTACTTTTATCAAATAAACCCTCTTAAACTTTACTTTATGAGTATATTAAATTTTCCTAGAATATTTATTCTTTCGATTTTTAATCTAGTTTACAACATTTATTGGATTTATATTTTCATTATTTATTATAGTTTCAAAATGAAGATGATTTCCTGTCGAATTTCCAGTTGTACCTACTTTTGCAATAACCTGTCCAGCTTTAACTACATCTCCTTCTTCAACTACATTTGAATTATTATGTGCATATAAAGTTTCTTTTCCATCAAAATGTTTTATTTTAATTACATTTCCATATCCATTCATTACTCCTGAGAATGAAATTATACCATCATCACAAGATAATATATCTGTATCCTGTGGAGCTGGGATATCTATCCCTTTGTGAAAACTTTGTTTACCTGTAATTGGATGAATTCTTTGTCCAAATGGAGAACTTATTTCTTTATATGATTTAACTGGCCATATTCCTTTTAAATATTCCGTGTTGTTTAAACTAAGCTCTTCTTTTTTTTCTTCCTCTATTTGCTTTTCTAATTTAACACTTTCTATCATATAATCTTGTAATTTAGATTCTAGTTCAATTTTCTTTTTTGCTAAATTTTCTAGCTCAGTTTTTTCTATGTATTCTTTTGATACTGTACTTGTTTGCACAAAGCTTACAGTTACAACTTCTACCTGAGTATTATTATTTTTACACTCTACCATTGAATTAATTTCATTTTGTAAATTTTCAATTTCTAAACTTAATTCTTTTTGGATATCTTTATTTTCAATTAATAAGCCTATTTTATTTTCTAATTCAATAGCGTATACATTAGAATCTTCTTTTTTATAAACAGAAAATCCTAAAACTAAAGTTGCAAATACTGCAATAAACCTTATATATTTTTTCATATATTTTCACTCCTTTTTTAACCATTTATTAATATTGACATGTTTTTTTTATTTTATTACATATTTTTTTGTACTAACATATTCTATAAATTTAAATATTATATATTATTAATATACTTTTATTTGTAACTAATATAGTGATGGAGGTTCTATAATGGTTAAAATTTATAGTTTATTATTTGGTATTATAGCCTCAGTGTCTATATCTCTTTATTCATTTATGTATATACTTAGAAATATTTATTATTATTTTGAAAATAAGTCTTTAAGGAGGTTCATAAATAAACTTTTACCATTTTTTTCAAAATACAATTCTTTATTATTAGTGTTAGCTTTAGTTAGCTCTATACTTCATATATTAGGTATATTTATTAATACACCTATTCTTAACACAGGATATGCAGTTTTTTTTATATTACTTCTGGTTACTAAATTCACTTTCTTTGGATCTAAAAATTCTAATAATAGCTATATACTAAATGTTCTTTCTTATTTACTTTTATTTGCTTTAGTTATCCATTACTTTATATAAATATATCTTTATATAAAATTTAATTTTTGAAATGTAAAAAAGAGGACCTCTCCTTATATAAGTGTCCTCTTTCCTTTTTGTTGCTTAATATATATTTTTCTTATATCTTACATATAATTGTTGTATTTCTTCCATATTAGCTTTTAATTCTAATTGTAAATTTGAAGCTCTTGCATAATCTTTAACTTCCAATGCTTCCTTTATTTGAGTAAATAAAGATTTTTTTGTTAGTGTATCTTTCATTACATTAAACTTTATATCAGCTATAGAATTCCACATAACCTCATCTAAAGCATCCCTATTTTCTTTTTCATGTAATTTTGAATAACTTCTTATGCTATCCATAGCATCATCAATTATCCTATTACTTAATTCTTTTTTCCATTTCTTTATAGCCCCAACCTTAAATGATTCTATTATAGCATCTGTAAATACATTTCCTTGTTTTAATGAGTCTAACTTGTTTTTATACTTTTCAAGATTTTGCATATTTTCATAAACTGTCGCTGGTGGAACTGAGAATCTTTCATTTCTTTCTTCCATTGTATAATGCTCAAATACATCATTTTCATCTCTATACATTCTATCTTTTTCTAAATAGAACCCCTCTTCACCTAGTCCCTTGCTCAATTCTTTTTCAAGGTCTTTAGTTGATAATTTACTTTGAGCACTAGCCTTTATACCATCTAACATAACTTGATAACATCCAGCTAAAACTAAATATGTATTTGATAATGGATTTGGTGATCTTAATTCAAATCTTACAGTTTTAGGATTTTTTATATCCCTAATTAATCCTACAAGTACTGATCTATTTCTTGATGGTATTTCATAACTATGACCTAATGAAGTTACCGTACAAACAGGTGCTTCAAATCCAGGAACTAATCTATTAAATCCATCATTTGTAGATGTTACAAATGGATTTAATACTTCATAGTTACGAAGTAATCCCATAAGTGCTCCATATCCTAACTCACTTAAATAATCATTTTTCATATCTTTTGGTGCAAATATATTTACTATTTTTCCGTTCTTAAGCTTTGCACTAGCACCAACATGAGTATGCCCTCCGCTACCAGCAACTCCATGTATTGGTTTAGCTTTGAATGTAACTTCTAACCCATTTGATGTAAATATATCTTCTATAACTTCTCTTACTATTAATTCACTATCTGCAGCTTGAAGAGGAGATGAAAATTTCCATGATATTTCTAGCTGTTCCATAGCGTGATTAGTCTTCCCATCTATACTTATAGAACTGTTTATTCCTCCAACTTCCTTATGAGCCATTTCTGGATTTACCCCTATATTTTGAAGTGCAATTAAACTTTTCTCTAAACAAGTTCTAATTATACCATGAGTTCTTTTCCAATACTGCTCTTTTAGACTTTGAGATACATATAACTTTTCTAAATCAGCTTTATCTTCTGGAGTATTTACCCAAAATTCTAACTCTGTAGCTGATGTTAATATTATATTTTCTATATCCGATACACTATCTATCCCTATGTTATTTATAACATGAGGATATTTTTCAAATATTTCAAATAATGATGCTTTAAAATAATTTTCTGCTCTTTGTAAAACCCCTCTTGAACATACTTTCTTATTATCATGTATTAAAAATGCTGGTATTCTAAGTGTACCTATTGGTAAATTTAATTCACTATCAATATGTTCCATATTATAATCTATATACCACTTACAATCTGAATCTGGCTTTAGATCTACTTTTGCATTATTTAAAGTAGCTATATTGTAAAGCTCAACACTTGAACCATCTGTTTGAACTGCTGATTCTAAAAAGTCATTTATATCTTCTAAAAATAACTCTACAGGTATTTTTTCATCAGTTGCATTTCCACCTAGATCTATCCCCATAAGTGATACAAATTTTATTTGCGGATTTGATGTTAAAATCTCTTTTAAATCTTTTTCATTATGTTTTTCTTTTTCTATCGTATATAATAAGCCTTTCATACTGTCACTCCCCTAATTTTCAATATCGTATTTTATCTTGTTATCCAACATTTTTATTCGTATTTTTATTTATACTTATTATATATTAGATATATAAAGTTCGCAATATTTTTTATTTTTTTATTTTATATAAATACTTATATTTAAAAGTTTAACTTTTATATAAATATAGGGTATACTAAAAATATAAAAATATTTTGGTATACTAAACAATATAGTTATTAATCATATACTTTTTGTAATATAAATTTAATATATTAGTTACTTAATTTAGGAGAGAATTATTATGGAATATGTAGTTTTCGATTTAGAGTTTAACCAGGGCTTTGATAAAACTCTTAATAAGACAGTGTCTAATGAAAGGTGTCCATTTGAAATAATTCAAATAGGTGCTATAAAATTAGATTCTCATTTTAATATAATAGATACTTTTAATAGCTATGTTAAGCCACAGCTATATAAATCTATACACCCTTTTGTAGGCAAAATGACTGGAATTAAATCTGAAGATGTTATGGATGCACCCTCATTTCCTCAAGTATATAAAGAATTTAAAAAATTTGTATCTACCAAGAAAAATACAGTTCTTTGTGTATGGGGAACAGGAGACTTAAAAGAATTATTCAGAAATATAACTTACTATGATTTACCTTATAAAACTCTTACAAAGTCATATATAAATATTCAACACTACGCATCTAGATACTTTAATAATCCCGCTGGTAAAAGTATCGGCCTTCAAAATGCTATACAAATATTAAATTTAGATCAGGATAAATCTTATCATAATGCTTTAAATGATGCTTATTATACAGCTCAAGTATTTATAAGAATATATAATCCAAGTATAGTTCCTGATGTTTATATGTATACTACAGTTAAGCCGTCTTCAGCAAAAAAGAATATTAAAAAGCAAATTAATTATGATAAGCTATTTGCTGAATTTGCTAAGATTCTTCAAAGAGATTTAACCAAAGAGGATAAAAAAATAATAGATCTAGCTTATAAAATGGGTAAAACAAACCAGTTTTTAACTGAGTCAACCATATATAAAAAAAGATAGACAATAAATTTGTCTATCTTTTTTATAATTATATGTTTATAAATATCATCTTTATAGCTTCATATTGTGCAAACTCTACACTTACAATCCCTTTTTTATCCTCTCGAGAATGTATAGTGTTTCCTATAAATACATCACCTTCATAAAAATCATCACATTCTCTTTCTAAAAACTCTATAAGATCATGTACTTTTATTGAGTTTTGCTCTGACTTTAATAAAGATATACTATTTACTTCATGATTTTTATATATTGATTCTATACCATATAAAAGGTTGTCCTCTTTTATGTATACAACTTCTCCACCTAATTCTTTTCCTTTTATTAATTTATTTTTAAAATCTAATAAATTCATTAATAAATATACCCCCTAATAATAAAATATTTAATAACCTTATACATTATATTATCCTACAGTATATTTTATTAATAATTTTATATAATTATGATATAAATTAATACTATTTTAAAACTAATTCAACGGGGCAGTGATCTGATCCCAATATTTCAGTGTGTATATCTGCACTAACTAATCTATCTTTTAATTTTTCAGATGCTAAGAAATAGTCAATTCTCCATCCTGAGTTATTTTTTCTTGCATTGAATCTATATGACCACCAAGAATATATACCCTCTTTATTTGGATTAAAATATCTGTATGTATCGATAAATCCATTATTTAATAAAGTAGTTAATTTTTCTCTCTCTTCATCTGTAAACCCTGCATTTTTTCTATTTGTTTTAGGATTTTTTAAGTCTATTTCTTTGTGAGCTACATTTAAATCACCGCAAACTATTACAGGCTTTATATTATCTAAATTTTTTAAGTATTCTCTAAAATCATCTTCCCATTTCATCCTATAGTCAAGTCTTTTTAATTCACTTTGAGAATTTGGTGTATATACTGTTATAAAATAAAAATCTTCAAATTCTAATGTTATAACTCTACCTTCATTGTCGTGTTCTTCTATATCTATTCCATATGATACACTTATAGGCTTTTTCTTAGTAAATATAGCTGTACCAGAATAACCCTTCTTTTGTGCATAATTCCAATAATCATAGTATCCTTCTAAATCTAAATCTATTTGACCTTCTTGAAGTTTAGTCTCTTGTAAGCAAAATATATCTGCATCAACTTCTTTAAAATAGTCTAAAAATCCTTTAGTAACACAGGCTCTTATGCCGTTTACATTCCATGATATAAATTTCATATTGTCCTCCAAATTGTTGTATATTGATATTTTTATATTACCATTAGTTGTAAACATTTTAACATTTATTAAAACTTTATTTTATTTGCTATATCTTTAGGTTCTATTGAAGATACATATAACCCAGTACCTAATTCAAATCCACCAAAGCTATACTTTCTAGGAATTATATGTATATGTACATTAAAATAATTTCCCTCAATATTCTTAGGGTGAGAATGTATAAATATATTAAATGGTAAATTTCCATTTACTTTAAACAAATTTGAAAATAAATTTTTAAATATTATAGATAATTCTCTAATATCTTTATTGCATATATTTTCAAATTTTATATTTTTTTTAAATAAGATTCTAATCTCTCCTGTATACTTTGTTGACTTTGGTACTAAAGTTAAAAAGCTTTCACTATTATTTATAACTCTCTCTTTTTCTTTTATTTCTTCATTTATGATATCATCATATAAGTATCTTTTATTTTCTATATAATACTGTTTTGATATATTAATCTCTCTTTCTATGTCAGGGGGTATTATCGATATAGAAACTATCTGAGAGTGCGGATGATTTAAAGATGCGCCTGCTTGTCTTAAATAATTTTTAAATATACTTACATATTGTACCTTTTCATCTTTTATAAGATTTGAATATCTATCTTTATACATTAAAAGCATATTATAAAACTCATCTTCATCCATATTATAAAAATTTCCATTATGTCTATAAGTATCTATCATCACTTCATGGCTTCCATATATACTTTTTTGTGAATTATCTACTATTGGAAACTTATTATCTATAGATCTTACTATCCAACCATTTTCATCTTCTATCTTAAACTTTGATTTTGGAGTATAATGTTCATTTCCTTTACAAAATGGACAATCTTTATTATACTCACCTATTATACTTTCTTCATTTTCATTAATAACTTTATCCATAGGCCTTCTCGCTCTATCTTTTGCAAAAATTACTATATCATTATTTATCTCATCAACCCTTATCTCTTTCATATTCAGCACCTCTTCGTTACTATTTTACCATATCATATACCTTTTTATAGGTAAATAATAATCTTTTATTGTATTTATTTATAAATAAATTTTTGTACTTTTTATATTAATGATTTTTGATTTTAAACATGTTATGATAATCTTAAGTTAAATAAATATATATACAAATGTATATATATTAAGGGGGTTTTTTAATGAGATATTCAGAGAGAATAACTACTATGCAATCTTCTCCAATTAGAAAGTTGGCTCATATAGCTAGTAGTGCTAAAGCTAAAGGAATTAAAATTTATCATTTAAATATAGGTCAACCAGACATCAAGACTCCTAAAGTTTTTTTGAGGCAGTAAAAAATTTTAATAATGAAGTCTTAGAATATGCTGTTTCACCAGGACTCCCTGAGCTAATATCCTCACTTCAACAATATTACACTACATATAATATGGATTTCGAATCTGATGAAATATTAGTAACTAATGGTGGTAGTGAAGCATTATTATTTGCGCTTATGGCAACTTGTGATCCTAAAGATAATATATTAGTTCCCGAACCATTCTACAGTAACTATAATGGATTTAGCCAATCTATAAATGTTAATATTACACCTATTACAACTAAAGCTGAAGAAGGATTCCATCTACCTAGCAAGGAAAAAATTCAATCACTAATCACTTCTAAAACTAAGGCAATACTAATTTCTAATCCTGGTAATCCAACTGGTACTGTATATACAAAAAAAGAACTTTACATGATTTCAGAAATAGCTAAAGAAAATGACTTATGGATAATATCTGATGAAGTATATAGAGAGTTTGTTTATGATGGACTTGAGTATACGAGTTTTGGAAATATAAAAGAAGTCGAAGATAGAGTTATAATAATAGACAGTGTATCTAAAATATATAGTGCTTGTGGTGCAAGAATAGGTTCTATAGCGTCTAAAGATAAAACCCTTATTGCTGAAATATTAAAATTATGTCAAGGCAGGCTATGTGTTTCTGCATTAGATCAAGTAGGATCAGTTGAACTCTATAATACTCCATCATCTTATTTTACTGAAGTTAATAATGAATACAAAAATAGAAGAGATGTTTTATATAATGAATTAATTAAAGTCAAGGGAGTTATTTGTAAAAAACCAGCTGGAGCATTTTACATTGTTGCAAAATTACCGATTGAAAATGCTGAAGATTTTGTTATATGGATGCTTACTGATTTTAATAAAGATGGAGAAACCGTTATGGCGTGTCCTGCTGAAGACTTTTATGCTACCCCTGGGCTTGGCAGAGATGAAATAAGACTTGCATATGTACTAAAGGAAGATGACCTTCATAAAGCTGTTATAATATTAAAAGAAGGTTTAGAAAAATATTTAGAATTAAAAAACAAATAAAATTTTAAACTAATTATCAAATATTGATTCTTAATATAGTAAAGGCAACCTATAACGGTTGCTTTTATCCTTGTTCATATTTATCAAATATCTCTTCTAATGTTTTTACTGCACCAATATATTTTTTCTTATCTTCTTCAGTAAGCTTAATAAGCCTTTCTTCTAAACTAAGCTTTAACTTATCTACAAAATCAGAAGCAATTCCTTCTCCACGTTCAGTTATAGTTATTAGGTACTTTCTTCTATCAGATATATCTCTCTCCCTTGTAACATAACCCTTTTTTGTTAAATCATCTACCATGCTAGTTAAACTACCCTTTTCAATATTTAGCTTATTACATAAAGCTGTCATACTTATTGCCCCATTATTTTTTAAAGTAATTAAAGCCCTTAGTTGTGTTTTATTAACACTATATGTAGATGCATATTGTTTTAAATATTCTAAGTAAAAACTAGAATATATCTTTGGAAATGTCTTTGATAAAAAATTTATTGTATCAGACACTATAAATTTCATTTTATCACCCCAGATGCAAAATTTGTTAATTTGCTAACTACAATATAGTTTACATTAAATAATTTATTAGTACAATATAGTTTACATTAAATAATTTATTAGTACAATAGTTTTTAAAAGATAAAATAGTTAAAAACATTATAATTATGTTTATTTAAGTGACCTATAAAATTATTATAAAAATTCGATTTACTCAAAATGTAATTTTTTAAGAGAATGTCTATAGATTTGTGTAAATAAGATTTTTTATAATTTATATTACTGGAA
>OGEB01000835.1_pt1 | contig 16921 bp, 18 predicted proteins | sample 1570541 | NCBI WGS metagenome assembly OGEB01 (sample SAMEA2581975, study PRJEB24529) | metagenome | biome: Human gut stool | place: China | collected 2011 | reverse complement strand
TTATTGAAACTTAAAATAATTTCTATTATATTGAACGACTTGGATATTTAATTTCTCTCAGCCTCAATATGATATGTAATTACTATTTTTATTTGTAAATCATAGTACTAACATCATCAAATCTTAATGCTCATCAATAACTGCTCTCTATTAGGCTGAATCATTGTATATTTCTCCTTAAATGAGGTAATTGCACCATACATTTTCTCAGTTAAATTTTCTGGGATTTCGTCCTTTCCCCTGGTTTTTTGCTCCTCAATGTAAGCCGATGCCAAAGTTGACCTTGTGGTAATTTTTGAAATTTTATTCATTTCTTCACCAATAATTCCACGGGCATGCTGATTGGTTGTCTCCATTGTCACAAAGTCATCCACTGTTTTTTTATATGCAGCATCTAAATTGCTTAACTCTTCATCCTTTGTAAGCTTACGAGGTCCATTTTCATCAGCTACATATATTTCTCTGGTTCCATTTTCATAGCCCTTCACAATTTCATCATATAATTCTGCGTATGCTTTAACATAATTATTTGCCTTGTCAGTAATATTTAAGGCACTTTTTCCTGTATCAACATTTTGATTCTGCTGTGCTGCCTTCTTTTGAATTTCATAACTATAATCAATATCACTGATTTTTTTACTCGCTAACAGTTCCTTTCTTTGAACCACATCATCATATTTTTCCTGTCCACTCTGCTGTATACGATTACGATAATACTCCAATCCCTCATTAGAAATCGAAAGCTTTACGGATTGTTCCATCGTATGTTTTTCATTTGCCTGCTTATTTTCTTTCTGAACTTTAGCATCATTTTTTTCTATTATGGGATTCATATTATTCATATAACTAGATATTTTCATATTTTTACCTCTTTCAATTATTCAAATATCCCTGATCCAGTTCTTCTTTCGACCAGACTCTTTCATACGTTCCACCAATTTCGTCAAAAACCTTTTGCCATGTAGAAAATTTATGGATTTCCTCCATGCTATCCTTGTTATTCTGAAGCCATTCATACAGCTTTTCATACATAGAACCAGAAAACCGGACACTCCAATTGTTTTTATAATTTTCATTGTCACTGTATGACATTCCATCAGCTCCTATGGATATAATTCCCTGATCTGTCCGTTTTGCCATTCCTCTAATCTCTAAATCAGCCCAGATAAAACCTTCTTCCCGACTCTCAATTAAATTAGGGTATTTGTCAAAATACATCTCCGCTAATTCTTCATACCTCTTCCGATCCGCTTCATTTTGCAGAAGAACCTTGCCACCTCTGCCTTCTTCACCGTCTTTTACTAAATACTGGATGCCGGTACCTGAATGTGTATTTAATGTAAATCCCTGCAAAGTCTCCACATCCAGCGAATCTTTATCCATTACATTCTGCAATGCATCTTTTAATTCATCATCTAATACCAGGGCATCGTAACTCATCGTTCCATGCTCAGAAATCAAAAACTGCTTTCCTGTTGTTTCATCCTGTCTTATTTTTATATCAGAATAGGAAAATGCCCCCAAACGCTCCCCGTCTTTATTGTATATATCAAAACATTCAGCTTCATTATCGGGTACGATTCTATAATTTTCGGATTCGTACTCTGAATATTCCTGTTTCAAAGTATTTATCGTTTTTCCTGACAGTGCCAGATAAGAATCCATCACTGTACTTTTCTTAGCACGATTGATATCCGCTCTACTGCTAATATCCTCCTTATCCACCGTCTGAGCCAAAGTGTCAGCCCACTTATTCTGGTTCCGATTTGGTTTTAGGTTGTTATAACCTGTTGAATAACGGCTCTCCGCTCCTATACTTCCAATCATTTTTTAAATTCCTCCCGACATTTTATTCTCTTATTTTAGATGCCAACACGGTATAAAATTCTTTTTCCTGTTGCAGATATGCTGCCCTTTCATCTGTAACGGCTGCCAGCGGATTTTCTATTCTCTCCAATACTTTGTCGATAGCTGCTAAATAACTTTCTTTCGTTTCACCAAAAATATTGTCATCACCACCTGTCAGAAAATCCTGCTCTACCGATAGCTGCGTTAATATACTGGTTACATCCGTCTGAAATGGATTAAAACCAGTTTCTTCCAATGTTTCCTGCCATGCTGCCTTGACACTCTGCGGCACTGTCTGAAGGTAATAACCACTCATATAAGCAATCTGCTTTTTGGTTTTTTCGTCTGCAAACTGATAGGTTCTGTTATTCGCTTTTTTTGTACTTTTTCCTTTCGATGGAATATAAGACCAGTTTGGTTCTCCATTACTACCAGAAGTAATTAGCTGTTCCCTTCCAACTGTTCCTATATTTGAAAAAGAGATTCCCATAAATCCACCTCCAACAGCTTGAGGTTTTCGTATAAAATTTTATTCAACCACTTCTTAAAGCGGTTCATACTTTCTGTCATCCATTGGTCACACTCTAGCTTCAAACATACTTTGGCTAACACCTTTCATCCACATATTCTGTGCTGCTCCATATCCTTTTTCCTGCCCTATATCATACAATCCACTGCTGTCAAAGCCTATTTTCAACACTAAATCATTTTCTTTCTTCCAGCCATTCTTAGCATATTCTAGCCATCTCTTAGAATAAAGTTCATACCCTGCACCATTTTTAGATTTTTCCTTAAACAATGCCAGTAAATCTGTACCATCCTCTGCAATAAAAGTACCATTTTTATATGTCGCATTGCGTGCATCATATCCAGTTGTCTCATACACTTCATGCCATAAAGAATATTGGTTTGCCTTTGTCATATTTGCCTGCGAATTAACAATTTCATTATCTGCATCATGCATACAAATCCACGCATGCGTCCAAATATTTTTTGCATTATCTCCTTCATTCAGCAATTTTTCTATCTGCGATAATGTATCTCTATCTGCATTTCCCGACACCGTTAGTTGATATGTATATGGGTCAATAGAAAATACCAAATCTGCCTGTTTTGATATTGATATCCCATTCTTTGAAAGTAGATTTGAAATTTGCTGATTTACAACACTTCTGGCATGCTGTTTTTCCCTGTCAGTATTGCGTACATAACCAACACTTCTTGAACCACCTGTATATACATCCTTGTAATTCCTTAATGCATAATCATACCGGGCAAATCCAGCCGAATATTTTCCTCCTGTTTGTAACATTCTTTTCTCATTGCGGTAAGCTATGGAACGCTGATCTTCTGTCATATATGAGCAAAAATTAGGTGAGGTCACATCACAATATTTTGATTCGATATATGCCATTGGATCAGAATGAGACAAATTTTCTTTGTACACTTTATCATAATGCTCCTGCAAAACTTTTTGTACGAAACGATCCTCCTCTGTAAGTCCATCATATTGATATCCTACAGTTGTACCAGTGCTGGAAGTATTGGGCAGGTTGTTTAAATCCCTGCCCGCTGTAATGTTATTATAATAGTCAGAATTATTTACAGTAACCATATTATCCCCCTGCCTTATATAAGTCTTATAATCTGTATCATGTAAATCATACTGGAACCTTATCGATAAACTTTTTTCATTTTATTTTCCACATTTTTTCTTCATTATTCGGAGTTCTTCCGACTATGTCACCTATTAGATTTCTCTCAGCCTCAATATGATATGTAATCCAAGTTCTCTTTTTTTCCTATGTTCAAATGACTAAGCACTATTTATACTTACTATTTGCATTTGGCAAATTAAGATATGTATCCATACTTTTCGTCCAAAGCAACGATAAGTCAAACCTTCCCAATTTGTTTAAATCTTCTATGCTTTTTTTGAACATTGCGATAAAATCTCTTCTGTCGTTAAGTCCCATATTACCAGCTTCAAGCGGCAGAGACGTGAAACCTCCCTGCTTTTCCACTTTGTAATGTGCCTCCAATGCACGCATTTCGACTACTGTAGCATTTGATGGATTAACGTCATTTATATATATTCTTTGTTCAAACTCTTTTCCATTTTCATCCACACCTTTCGCTAACACCACTGGATTTTCATCCGTCGAATCATCCGCATATTTAAGGCAATAAGAAAGACCTGTACCATTACCTCCTGTCAACAACATATTATCTGTTGTGAATATCTGGTATACCTTTGGTGTTTCAGCCGTATAAAATATATTTTCCGCAGATACAGGGGCTTTCATATTATTGCCTTTTTGTTGTCGGTACATTGAAGATACCGTATTTAGGCCAGAACCAATGTGCATACTTCTGTTCCTCCAATCAGCTTAAAAATTTCTCTATATTCTAGACCACTTCCTGCCTTAACTTTTTTTGAATACACATGAAAGGGATTTTCTCCTTGGTGTGAATGACCATCGGTTTGTCATCAACCTTTCTAATTTTCAATTTTCTCACCTACTACTTTGAAAAATAAAATAAGCCGCTAGGGAACAAAAATTACTCCTTAACGGCTATGTAAAATCATTCAATATTCAATTATTAAAAGCAACATGAAACTGAAATTTTGGCATTTCTACAAGTACCAATATGAGTGCATTCCACATAAATATGTTTTGGAATTTTTCGGCATTTGCTTTATTGCATTGTAAATATTTAAGTAATCCCCAAACCCCATTCCAATACAAATAATTCCAAATAAACCCAATCCAACAAATTGCGGAAATATCAAAAATAAAATATAGGGAATTATGCCAAGTATAAGATTAGGGCACAAGCACATAAAAATAAAACGCCCTTTACTCATATCCTCTGTTCCTACCACAAACATCAACATATGTGCCAAATCATTATACATATATACATCTTTTTTATAACATATTGCATGCAGCAATTCATGTGGCAACAGAGATAATCCGCCACAAATTCCACCTATCATCATCCATATTGCATTATCAGGAATATATTCTATTCCCAGTATTAAAAATGGAATTGCTAATATACCCATTATCAAAATACATCCCACATTTGCAATTAATGATAATTTCTTCGTATCCTCTGGTTCTTTAAACGGGGTTGCATTAGGATGATGTTCCTTGTATGGAAGACTACTCTCATCTCCATTATATTTGCCAGCATAGTGAAAAATCATATTCTTCTCCAATCTTTAAAAGCTACTTCAACGAAATTACACTCTTTTTTCACACAATCCATTAATTTCATCAATATCAGCCTTAACTCTACTAATATCCAAATAGCAGCACAGGATTAAAACAACACCGCACATTCCAGCCAAAACATAGACAGGAAGCTGATTAACCCAGCTGCCTCTAAGAGTTTCTCTAACGAGAGCAGATTCTCACTACTTTCATAAACCCGACTGGCTGTATACAGATATGTACGCCTGTCAATTGTCTCAATATAATATATATCTGTTGGATATAATTTGTAGATCTCATCCTCATATTTAGCCGGAATGGTAATAGAAAGAGATCTTACAAATTTCTCAACCTGCTCTACTTCTTTCGTTTGTTTATGAAAAAACATGTGAACCTCAGGCTCTTCATATTTCTCATTCTTATTCATAAATAATTTCATATGTATACCCACACTATTATCAAATTATTGCACTCTGCTTTGTTTGTTCCACTTTCATTGCCAAAAAGCATAAAACTATGAAAGAAACGCTCTTTCACATACGTGATACGATTCGTATCCTTCCACAAAATGCTTGTTTTTCAATGTATTTTTCGATTCTTTCGTGTGTTAACAGAAATCACGATACCAATAAACGAGTATAGTGGTTCCAAAAATATAACATCAATATAGGTATACGGTACATGATTTGCACTGTAAAAGTAAAGCACAAATATCGTCCCCGCCCATGCTGACTGCCATCACATCGATTTAGTCCCACACAATATCCTTTTTCTTTCCGTTTTTCTTTCTCGGATACTGTCGGATACGGGTGACATAGTCGAGATTGACGATTTCCCGTTCGCCGGAATTTCTCTCAATGACCATGCCTCCATCATCAATTTCCTTAATGACGCCCTGTATGCTGCCGTCATTTGAAGCAATTGTATAAATGATGCATTCTTCCCCAATAAATTGTTTTGCAAGTTCTTTCATAACAACATTCTCCTTGTTTTGTTTTCTTTGATTTAGTATCTGCCACGCAACCGCTGCTGTTCGTCTTCTTCTCTTGATGCAGAAAAAGATAATCAGCACAGCAATAATCACCAAATAACTTCCCATTGCCTGTCCTCCTGCGTTTCCATCATGAAATCTTATTTCCTGCCTTTGAATACTTTAACGCTTCCTTGCAATATACAGACTGATTTACAATCCAAATCAGGCACACTACAAGAGATGGTAAGAATCCTATGCCAAAAACAAGCGCACAGATGGCAAGCACAATGGACAGAATCGAACAAACTGTGTTTGTGGCGGCGTAAGCTTTAAACGCACACTTGCCAATCACAATTTTTTCGGCTTCATCGCAGCTCTCCATCCATTTCTTTTGAAACTTCGTATCATAGACGGAAGCCGTTTTTTCGGGATTCATCTTTTTGGTGGTATCAACGCATTTCTGCTGGAATATGACCGCTTCGATCATAATGGTCAAGAAACCGATAATGCCCGCAAGAAACAGAGCGCCACTGGTTTCAGTTTTAAAAGTTTCAAATCCGTTGGCATAAGATGCCGCAATAAGGAAGTAAGAGAGGATAAGTGCTGCGCTTGTTACCCAAAGCACGATAGATAGTTTTTCGTCAATCGTATCAGACATTTCCTCATTTTCGCCGTCCCAAGAGGCGAGTAGTTTTGTTGCGCTTTGATAAATAGGAACGCAGACCACCGGCACAATTACCGCTGCCGCTAACATCAGCCACGGAGCGATATATGTCCCAAAAAACATTCCTGCGGTTTTCATTCCGCCCGCCAGCGTGTTCAGCCCGTATTTTGCCGAGCAAAAGCCTATTGTTCCGCCGATAATGAAGCATATTACCATAATAAGCATAAATTGGGGCAGAGCTTTCCGATTTGCCCTCTTAATTTCATTTTTATCCATTATCTTCTTCCTCCTGTAAATAAAAAACTTCCTCCACCGCGACGCCGCACACTTTTGCAATCGTTAAGGCAAGGGTAACGGATGGCGAATAATCGCCACGTTCAATCAAACTAATCGTCTGCCTTGATACACCGCATAAGCGTCCCATTTCCTGCTGATTAACATTCAGTGCAGCCCTGCGTTCCTTTAAACGATTTCGCAGTATCATATAGCACCTCCGTCTGACAATTTTGCTTGTCTATTTGACAACTTTAATTGTCAAAATGTATTATACTCTTGTCATTCTGATCCGTCAAGGTTAAATTATTGCATATGGTCAAAACAATCAAAACAGTTTCACCCAAAAAAACAAAACACTCAGCTTCTCACCCACTGCAATTCATAAACATCCGATGCCCTGTAATAGTTGTGTGAATCCATTGTTCCAAATAATTTCAAAATCAAAGAAATATACAAGCTTTTGCGTTCCGTACTTATATCATATGCTACGAGTGCTTCAATAATCTCCGGCATGGTAATACTGTGGGTTTCATCCGTCCGTTCCATGTACCACTTTTATCTTTAATCCTACATAATCTGCTATCATCCTCGCAGTCGTTCCGGTTCCGGACAGATTATGTTGCTGTAAAATTTCTTTATTTTCCATACACCATTTTAACATATCCTGTTTTTTTCCGTCATGGGCAATTAATGCTATATTTTTTTGTTTTCCAATCGTCATTGTAAGATATTTAATCATCTGCGTACCTCCATCTGCTATTTCTATATATATTCTGTAAAAAAATGATATATCGTTCTGGACTTAAATACTTTATATGCTGGCAATATACAACTTGGAAATTCCGAAGTATTACATGAATTAGGATAGAATTGAGTTTCAAAACATACACCGCTTCGTTTCTTATAAACTGCACCGTCTTTTCCTATCTGACCATTTAAAAAATTTCCTGTATAAAACTGCAATCCACATAAATCAGAATAAACATCCATTCCAATTCCACTATCTGCCCCGTACAATTTTGCAACTTTCCTCAACTTTCTGTCATTTTGAAATATATAATTATGATCATAACCTCCAGCAATTTTCATCTGTGGATTGTCTGCATCTATATCTTTTCCTATCTGCTTTCTTTTACGGAAATCAAATGGTGTATCAGAAATATCAATAATCCTGCCTGTCGGAATCATATCGTTACCTATCTCAAGTATCTGTCCCGAATATATTTCCATATAATGTTTAAGAATTGTACCTGAATTGTGCCCATCCAAATTAAAATAACTATGGTTTGTAGGGTTAACAACAGTAGTCATATCACTAAGCATTTCATAATCAATTATAAATTCATTTTTATCTGTGAGGCTATATCTGATTGTCTGTTTTAAATTCCCCGGAAATCCCTGCTCCATATGGGGACTGTATCGTTCCATTTGCACAAACTCACAGACATCATCCTTTCCATTTTTTACGCTGTAAAGTTTATGGTGCGATCTGTTAAAACCACTGTGAAGGTTATTTTGATTATCATTTTTATCTAACAGGTATTTTGTACCTTCTATTGTTACTTCTGCTCCTGCAATACGATTAGCATTTCTGCCGATATATGCACCAAATCCTGTATCCTGTTCATAATAATCCGTCAAATTATCATAACCAAGTACCACATCGCGATTTCTTCCATGCCTGTCAAGTACATAAACTGATAATACCAATGCCCCAAAATCGGATAATTCTACACACATTCCTCTGTTATTCGTCAATAGAAATCTGTGTGCTTTTTCTCCCTCTTTTGTTATTCCAAAATCTGTATACCACATTGCACTCACCTATTCATCCATTATATCATCCACTACTACGCTTTTATTATTGTGTTCCATTCTTTTTCTGTACTCTCTTGGTGTAATCTTGTATCTATCCTTAAAAACACGGTTAAAAGTTCTTTGACTTTCAAACCCACAATCAAGACATATATTTGTAATGGAATCCATTGTATTTTCTAGTGCCGCAACTGCATAATTTAATCGGACTCCATTCACATATTTACTAAAATTACAGTGAAATGTTTTTGCAAACATTCTTGATAACACATATTTACTTACACACAAATCGTATGCCATTTTTTCAAGACTGATTTTCTCTCTAAAATTTTTGGCTACATATTCTACCGCATTATAAATCAAGTCATCACTCCCTACTGTGCTTTTATCAATCATTTGCATTTCTGTGAAAACATGGGCAAGAATTATCTGCACATATGCCAGTATCAGCATGGAATTTTTCTCTGTTATTTCTGCCAGATATTTTATGGCATTTACTACATCAGGATGCACTCGCTCTTTTTTTACAACTGGGTTCTTCGGGCTGTATATCTGCAACGCTTTATAATAGGAAGGAAACAAAGTTGGATCAAGATACAGGTATATTACCTTATTTTCTTTTTCCCCAAACACCTGATAATGATGTATTACATTTGGGAACACGATTGCAAAATCACCCTCGTCCATGTGATACAATTCTTGTCCAACTCCAAGCTCAATATTCCCATCAGTTACATACACTACCTCTATTGCTTCGTGTAAATGTGGTGGAAAATGCACTGTTTTCTTCCACTCTACCGCTATTCCATCAGTTTTGTTCTCATATACCAATAACACTCGCAAGCAACTCCTTTTAATTTATAATGTCAGTTGTCTAATCCGGCATTAACTTGTTACCTTTCCAGTCTTTATAATACTAACAATTTATTTCCTCTATATCATGAATATTTTTCCCTTCAATAATAGCTTTTGCAAGTATATCCATTTCTTTTTTCAGTCTGGAAGGAAGTACTGCAAGCCCCATCACTCAGCTCATATACTGTATGTGAACCTATATAGCCAGACCCGCCTAAAACCAAAATCCTCATAATAAAACCATCTTTCTATTTCATAACACTTTTATGCCGCCATATTTTCTTATTCTCAAATCTTTACAGGAACCGTTACCAAATACATTATCCATTCCGGATTTATAAGACTCTACATATTCATTCTTCACAAATGCCTGTATTGTTCCAGCAAAACCACCGCCATGCACCCTGCATACACCGTTTTCTCCTAAAAGCATTTCACTTACAAGCAGTGCAACGGAAACATTCTGATTTTTTATATCCTGATTTGAATAAACATTCTGCAAATATTTAAAAGAAGAATTACCAGAAGCTTTCACATTCTCCAAAAATGCTCCTATATTTCCTGACTTCAATGCTCTTACTTCTTTCTGTACTCTTTCATTCTCACAAATAAAGTGTAGCGCACGAAGGACACACCTATCCCCAAGTTTTTCTCTTAAATTATGAATGTTTTCCAGTACATCATTTGCAGATACATCACGCAGCACTTTTTTTCCAAAATATTTTGCAACAAGTTTCATTTCCTTCGGAACTGCCGCATATTCATCTGTCAAATCAGCATGAGAGCCTTTTGTATCCGTAATACATAGTCTATAACCATACTTTTCCATATCAAAATCAATTTTTTCAACCTGTGGATTTTCCGGATTGGCAAAATCAATATGAACAAGATTTCCCGTAGAACTTGCCATCTGATCCATCAGACCACAAGGCTTTCCAAAATAAACATTTTCAGCATACTGTCCAATAATGGCTATCTCTGTCGCTGAAACTTTTCCACAATTATAAAGTCCAGACAAGATCGTTCCTATCAGTGTTTCAAATGCTGCCGAAGATGAAAGTCCCGCACCAATCAGCACATCACTTGTTATATATGCCTGAAAACCTCCAACTGCATATTTTCTCTCAAGGAATCCAGAAACCACACCTTTTATCAAAGCCTTTGTTGTTTCCTTTTCTTTTTCATTTACAGATACATCATCAAGCCGGATAATGATTTCATCGTAGTTATCAGAAACTAATCTGATTACATTATCATCCGTCTTTTTTACGATCCCAATAGTATCAAGATTAACTGAGGCTGCCAAAACCTCTCCGTTCTGATGATCCGTATGGTTGCCGCCAATCTCACTTCTTCCCGGAGCACTGAACAATTCCACATCTCCCGGCTTATAGCACTGCTCAAATTTCTTTATTGCATTGATATAGCGTTCCCTCTGGTAAGAAATCTTTGCCTCATCAGCATAAATGTCTAAGAGTCTTTCATCATATGCACCATCCAGAAAACTACGAATCAATATCTCTATCTGCATCTCAAACACCTCACTTCAAACAAAACTTAGCGGATAATGAAAGAATAGTGAATATCTTTTTCTGCATTAATCCGATAATCATCTTCCACATCACTTCCCCAGCTATCAATTCCACCAACTCCTCTTACTGCACCATAGACACAAAGGACTGTTCTTCTTGCTGGTGGCAGTTCCTCATGGTGTGTTGCGTTTTCAATCTCTGATGCTGTATAAGGTAGGCATGAAAAAGCAAATGCCTTGTCGTTTTTCTCTATTCTTAATGTCTGTGCTGAACTATCCGTTCTGCTATTATCAAGACTTGTATGTCTTGTAATCTCCAGCCACTCTGTATCCATTCTCATACCACATTCCTGTGGAACCAGATATGGTGTCAGTCTCAAATCTGATACCTCATAAACTCCTTTTTCTGCCCCTGCCTTTCTGTCCGGATAGGTTTCCCCCGATAATCCCTTGTACATATATTTATCTGCAAGTGTCGGCATAATAAACCTCATTCCGAATACCGGAAGTTCTGGCAGTCCCTTTACTCCTGTGTAATCCACATCCACCTTGATATTTCCAATTACATCAATTATATAAGATACAATGACTGTTGTTACTGGATTGCTGACAGTCTCATAGGTATATTTCACAATTATTTCCCCGGCAGCCACATCACCGCCATAGCTATTATTGTCCGGAGCATACTGCTTTTGCCGTTCACCGTCCATAATAACTTCCGTTTTTTTACAGTCAATGAACATATCCGATGCGAGCCAGCTTCCACTTTTAATATGAAACCTGCTGCCTCTGTCATTATCTGTTAATGCTCTCCAAAAAGTAGGCTTTGGACAACGATACAGCCATTCATAACCTTTTTTTACTATAGACTCTATACCGCCCTGTGAATAAGAGAATATATAGTCAAACCCTTCTCCATGTACGCCAAGTGTATAATCTCCATATACAACTCTCAATTTATTCTTATCTGTATAAGCCATAGTAATACCTCACTTCCTGCATAGCTGGTTTTTCCTTACGGTCTGCAAATACGATTCCATTTCCTGAAAACTCATAATCAGAAGGCTTATCATCAAAGTCTCCGCCATAACGCAAAACTTCTTTTCCTGTCACTTCATCTTTCACGAGAAGTGCCTGATCAATGAAATCCCAGATAAATCCACCGTGGTACATCTCATACTTATCTATTAACTTCATATAAGTACCAAGTCCTCCCATCGAATTACCCATATCATGCATATACTCACACAAAAGATAAGGTTTCTTTGGATTATTATTTAAATATTCCTCCACTTCATAAGGCTTTGCATACATTCTGCTCTCTACATCTGATATGGTTTCCTCATAATTACGGTCATAGAAAGAGCTTTCATAATGAACAAATCTGCCATCCTGCTTTTCCTTGAAGTAAGTATTCATTGCTTCTATGTCATCACCCGCATAAGATTCATTTCCTAAAGACCAGAAAAGAATTGCTGTATGGTTTTTAAAAGTTTCAAAATTACTTCTAGCCCTGTCAACAACAGCCCCCCTCCATTGAGGAATAGAACCAGGTACGCTGCACGATGATTCAATCGCACCAAGTTTTTGGAATGTTCCATGACTTTCCATATTCGTTTCTGCCATTACATAGATACCAGCTTTATCACACAGGTAATACCACGGTATCTGATCCGGATAATGGCAGGTGCGTACCGCATTGATATTATTTCTAATCATACAATCAATGTCTGCTGTCATTTCATCCATACCGATGCTTCTTCCTGTCTTTGCACTCCACTCATGACGGTTTACGCCGGTAATGACAAGACGTTTACCATTTAAATAGATTACCTTGTCAATCATTTCAAGTCTTCTGAAACCTATATCATATGGAATTATCTCTAATATTTCTCCATCTTCGCTTCTAAGCTCTACATATGCGTGATACAGATATGGGCAGTGATTATCCCATGCCTTAACACTTCCAACCTCAGTATCAATCACTCCTACACGACTTCCATCCTTTACCTCTAAGGTGATATTGTCCTCTGCCACCTGATTATTCTCTCGGTCTTTTAAAACAAAATGGGCAGCTACTTTCTTTCCTTCTGGAGCAGTTACTTTCATCTTTACCGATACCCTGCCGCTTACATTATCCTTGTTTAGTGTCGGCTGAAACCATACATCTTCCAAATGCACCTCTGGCACTGCTTTTAAAGTTACATTTCTGAAAATTCCAAAAAAGCGGAAAAAGTCCTGATCTTCCAAAAATGCTGCCGTACTCATTTTATGGACCTGAACTGCCAGCACATTTCCTTTTTCTCTGATAAATGGTGTCAGATCAAATTCTGACGGTGTAAAACTATCCTCCGCATATCCTACAAATTGACCATTCAGCCACAGATACATTGCTTCTTCCACACCTTCAAAACAGATACAGATTTTCTTTTCACGCATTTGCTCGCTCAAATCAAATCGTTTGATATAAGATCCGACAGGATTATACTCTGCCTCAGAAAACATTCCTGCCTCGTCCCCGGTACTCTCCATACTATACGCACCCCTGTGATATTCTTTTCCCTCCCACGGATACATTGTATTGATATAGCGTATTTTGTCATAGCCTGCCAGTTCGATATGCCCCGGAACCATAATCTTAGCAAATGAAGATGCATCAAAATTTTCCTCATAAAAATTTTTCGGTCTATCCATTACATTTTTACTAAAAGCAAACTCCCATTGTCCATTTAATGACTGCATCAATGGATTCTCCGATTTTTCCATATCTGCATAATCTATATAGTAGCAATGGTCGCTGTGTGCGTCCAACTGGTTTACACGGAACACTTCCGGATCGTCTAACCATTTCATATCAGCATTCATAATAATTCTCCTTTTTTCTTATTTTCTATATAACCCCTAAAGACAAACTTCAGGGGCTATTTTCATTACTGATTCTGCATATTTTCTTTTAATTTCATATTTGCACTCTCTACATTAAGGAATGAAAGAATGACTGTAATAATTATGTCAAATATGAACGGAAGCCACAAATACATAAAATACATCATATTAATACAGCTATCTGGCTGAACTGCGTTGTCAAGGTTAATATATCCACTTATATCTAGCATCCAGCCTGAAAGTGCAATACCAATACCTCCACCGAGTTTTACGCCTAATGAAGTACAAGAGAACATGGAACCGTCAATTCGCTTTCCACTCTTTAAATAAGTATGTTCTGAACATTGTGCAATTACTGCACTCATGTCTCCCTGCCAAGGTCCTTCTCCAAGGGATGTAAGAACTGTAAATAACAGCATCAACGGAACACTTCCCAGATAACCTGCCACTGCAACCATCAGACGACATACTGTAGCAAGCATATAACTATACTTGTTTAACTTATACATTCCTTTCATTTTTGAAACAAGTGCAGGTGTAATGGCAAGTGCAATGATCAATGGAATATTATTCGCCCATGAAAATACACCGAACAAATTCTCATTCAGTAATACATATGTCATAAAAAAGATTCCTACATTCACCATAGAAGCACGAAGCTGCTGAAGAATGTAAATCACGCAAATCATTGAAAAATATTTATTACTAAAGAGAAGTTTTATTATCTGCTTAAAAGAAAGTTTGTCATCTTCCTCTCCTGCCACACTATTATCTTTTAATTCTTCATCTGACAGCTCTTTTACTGAAAATACAGCAAGTGTATTGGTAATAACACCTATAATACAGTAAATAAATGCGATAGTTCTCCATGCAACTGCACCGCCACCAAACATTTCTACTGCACCAACAGTAACAGACTGGATGACTAGATTTGTACCAAATGAGAACATGAAACGGAAAGAACCCATCTGAACACGCTCTTTACTGTTTTTTGTTACCAGTGATGTCAACGCTGCATACGCAATATTATTAGCAGTATAAAATACAGCATTAAGCAATGTATATGCTATAAAAAACCATGCATACTGAGCTGTTTTTCCAAGACTTGTCGGAATTGCAAATACACCAAACAACGTGACGGCACAACCAAAGAATCCATAGAACATCCACGGTCTTGCCTTCCCCATCTTACTCTTTGTATGGTCTATCATTGTACCGAAAAATATATCCGTAACTCCATCAAATAATTTTGATACTGCTATCAATGTACCTACTATGCCTGAATTTAATCCAACTGTATTTGTCAGGTAAATCATGACAAATGATGATAGAAAAGCATATACTACATTTCCTGCAATATCTCCCGTTCCGTAACCTACTTTGTTATACCATTTCAGGTATGTTTTTTCTTCCATGAGAATTTCTCCTTTCACAAATACCTATTCTTTTGCCTCGTTTTGTTCCACAACTTTATTATGATTAGTATATAAAAAATAAGCCAAAAATGACATATCATAAATTGGACAAAATATGCACAAAATGATAAAATTAATGAACACAAGTATTATATTGGATAAATTTTTGGTCATTTTTAACATATGTTTTTTTATATTTCAATACAAGGAGGCACACATGTACACAAATAATGCATATCTCAATCACTCAACGATTGATAGAAAAGATAAATCCAAGCCGCTTGTTGTAACTATGTGTGGAACATATAAGCTCTACACCCGCCCTAAACTACCTACCTGGAGACCTCGAGGCAGACTTGATTTCCAGTTGATTTATATTGCTGCCGGAAAAGCCCATTTTCATTTTGGTCGTAATAGTGAAGAAGAAACTATTGTTCATGCCGGACATATGGTTTTATATCGTCCAAAGGAGGCTCAAAAATATGAATATTATGCCGAAGATCAGACAGAAGTCTACTGGGTTCATTTTACAGGTAGCGATGTAACAAATATATTACGCTCTTATGGATTGACCGATAGCAAAAAGGTATTTTACTGTGGTTCTGGTCCCTCCTATCAGAATCTTTTTCGTGCAATGATAAATGAATTACAGATGTGTAATGATAGTTATCAGGAAATGCTTGAAATGTATTTAAGACAAATTTTTATAAAACTGCAGCGATACTTTAATAACAGCATAAGGATAGATAATTCCCGTGCTACAGAAGCTATTGACATGGCTATTGCCTATTTCAATGAACATTACAGTGAATCAATCAGCATTGAAGAATACGCTAAAAAAACACATGTAAGTACAAGCTGGTTTATACGCAATTTCAAACTTTATGTTGGTTCTACACCAATGCAATTCATTTTACAAAAACGCATTTGCAATGCAGAAGCCCTGCTCTTGAATACGGAATATAACATAAACGAAATTGCACAAATTGTTGGCTATGATAATTCTTTATATTTCAGCCGCATGTTCAAAAAGATAAAAGGCATATCTCCCTCAGAATACCGCAAAAATATATAATAAACTGCAACGGACAGAGAATATTTACATACTCTCTGCCCGTTGCAATTTTTGTCCATTTATTTTTTTATTTTGGCAAGTAATATCCCCCTTTGTGTTTTATAATGACAGCGTAAACAGAAAGGAGATGAACTTCCATGAGAAATAAACTTCACAACTTTATCGAAAATATACTTAGCTTTTATGCAACTTTCTTCACAAGAGGATTTTATCGTTTTTAAATACCATTCAATACTTTCCTCGATTCGCCCATCCTGTTTGTTGTAAAATAAAAATGTAGGTGATTGCAAAGCTGATTAATCTATGGAACGGAATATAAAAAAGCAACAGAAAATATGCAGCGTAGTTACTCAAAGAAAGCG
>OGEB01000830.1_pt1 | contig 17084 bp, 12 predicted proteins | sample 1570541 | NCBI WGS metagenome assembly OGEB01 (sample SAMEA2581975, study PRJEB24529) | metagenome | biome: Human gut stool | place: China | collected 2011 | reverse complement strand
CCTGTTTACCTCTTTCTCAGGAAGTTTAGTCTCCAGGATTCCCGGGGCGGTTCAGTTCAGCGTACAGAGCGCATGAAACACGGCAGTTCGCCAGAGAGTTGAATCTGGAGCCCTGCACAACGGCAATCAGTAGCCCTCAGAGTAATGGAATGGCAGAACGGTTCGTGAAAACGATGAAGGAAGACTACATCGCGTTCATGCCGAAACCGAATGTAAGAACGGCATTGCATAACCTTGCAGTGGCGATCGAGCATTACAATGAAAACCATCCGCATAGTGCGTTGGGTTATCGCTCTCCGCGAGAATATCGACGTCAGCGGGTAATGTTAACTTAAGATACAACCCCTGTCTGGAAATAAGGGGGCAAGAACACCCTGCCAGTTTTTTCGGCACAGGAGCTACCCGGTGAAATGCAATAGCACTCAGCTTAAGTGAGGGCTATTGCGTATAACATTATTTAAAACGAATAGCGTACTTTTAAGTTCAGCTCATTATCGATATTGTATTTACCGCCAAACGAACGCTCATAGTCGATGCCAACACGGGTGTTTTTGCCAAGCTCAAATGCAAGGCGAGCTCCAACAAGAACTCGGCTGTCATGCCCGAATTTGACGGTTGTCTCGTTATAAGCATCACTGAGAATAGTTTGATTATCATTCAATATATCAAACTGGTAACTTGTGTCTATCTTTGCTACTATTGACCAGTCCTTACCAGTGAGTTTTCTGGCAAAATCAACACCAGTACGACCGACAAGTGCATTATAATCCTTGTTATCAATAACGGTTTGATTAGCCAGATTTTGTTTACTTCCTCCAATCCGTCCATAAGTAAGTTCAAACTGAGGCTCAATAAACATTTCATTACTCAGTCCCCAGCGATATCCTATTTCAGCGTCTGCATAATATGAATTTGTGCTGAAGTTCTCTTTGTCTCTTGGATTTAAATAGCTATAAACGTTTGTTGAATGGATGTATTTAGCGATAAAATCAGTATAAAAACCGTTATCAAAGAAGATGGACGTATACCCACCCAGACCATAGCTTTTAGTATCGCCATAATAGCTGCCGCTCAGCTCTGCATTGGTACTTGTATGGGTAAATATTAAGCCAGTGTATAGCATTGCTGATTCAATTCTTATGCCTTTGTCTGCACCGAGTTGCAGGTGGTTGTATGTATTCTGATAACCGTCAGTGCCACTCCCCTGACCGAGCATATAGCGTCCCCAGACCCCGGCTTCTCCACTGTCGCGAATGTCCCCCATACGTTTATTGAGGTTATTCATTTCTGTAGAGAAAAGGCGGTAGCTGCTATTAGCAAAACTGGCCGCCGTACTGACTGCTTTTTTATCAGGCTCTGAGTTAAAGCCAATAATTGCCAGGTTTGTACCGTTACCGTTATCACTAGTACCAAGTATCGGTGTTACGTTACTGAGCCCCGTTTTCTGGCTTATTGCCGAGAACATACTGAAATCGGTACCATCCGGTGCTTCAATTAGTACAACAGGTTTTTCCTGAGTTGCTCCTTTGTACCTGCTTGCATCGATAAACAGGTGGTTATTTTCCCCCGTCAGTTTATCTTTAACGATAATTTTGTCGCTGTTTGTTCCGTCCGTTCTCATGCCGATAAATGCATCATTTAGCGTCAGTTCTCCGACTTCCAGTTTACGGAAACCTGCATCATTTCTGTCACTGAATGAAAGTCCTGAATAACTGCTGACATCCAGTTTTTTCAGCGATGAGTTTTTCTCAATACGCCATATATTTGCATTATTCATTGCAGCATGGGCATTTTCTGCATTTATGCCGCCGCTGAAATCAGAATTATTAAAACTGAGTTGTGCGGTACCGCTTGCAGAAATATCCCCTCTGATTACTGCCTGATTGGCAGCCGTGAACTTTACATTATCGCCACTTAAAATGTAGTTGCCTGAGTGATATGCACCAAGATAGTTACCGTCATTTTGTTTTTCACCGTTCAGATTTAGTGTGGCATCATTAATTTTTATATCACCCAGAGCTGAATCATATGCAAAGCTCATCAGACCTGCATCTGCGGTGAGAGTTGCACCGCTTTCCAGCCTAAGCTGGCTTTCAAGCAGATAGCTTTCCGTCGAAATATGCGCATCTCCGCCAATGGTTACGCTGGAATCCGTGACAGATAATCCCCCGTCAAAATTAGCACCTTTATTTATGTTCAGTGTTGAACCCTTGCTTAGGACGACCATACCATTATATTTGGCATTTTGAACAGTACTGGTTGTTTCAACTGGCGAGGAGCTTTTTCCCGTAGCTTCATTTTTGTCAATAAGCAATTTATTACTACCAATATTTATTTGAGATTTATCTGCGTTAATATTAGCAGACAGCAGAGCATCGCGACTAAGATAAAAACTGGTATTTTCAAGATTCAGATTTGCCATACTATAGCTTCGATTATCCCAGTCCTTCTGGGTACTATCTGGTGCAATACCTGCATGAACGACAGGGTGCCCTTGAAATATTAATTCACCGCCATATTTACTAAAATTGCCCGCAATATTTACGCCACCATCAAACGCAAGCGCTTTACCACGCAGTTCTCGGACGTCCACATTCAGATTACCGTCAAAGCGACCATGCCACATATAAGGATTATCTGGATTCTGACGTTCTTTCCACATTTGTATTGCTTTGGCTTTATCTGTTATACCTGTATGCTCCCAGGTAGTGTTTCCCATAATAGTTGATAGCATAGAATAGGATAATTTTTTTAGAATCAAATATTCTTTTGTATCACTATTAAGAAATAAATCCCCAACCTTTCCTGTTCCTGTTGACAAGGCATTTATGGTTTTAATTGCTGGGTCAGCAATTTGACTTATATCAATACCTTTATAGTCAAGTATTATGGTCGACTGACTTGTACTGCTGTTTGTGATGACTGCCCCGTTGTCTTCATGGACAATTTGTTTATTGAAAGTAAGGTCATTGCCATTTGTATCAAGGGTGCCTCCCCGGTAACCGAAACTGATGTTATCTGCACTCATTGAGTGATTTTCACCTAGTTTTAGCGTGCCCCGCCCACCTGATATCATCGCCTTTTCAAACCCTTTTTCAAGCACAACCAGACCATCACCTAACTTTAACCCTCCTTGGTTTTGCATAGTTACAATCAATTTTCCTGCACCAACTTTGTGCAAATTATCGCCTTTTACGCCATCCGTATTCCATATTACGCTTGCGCCTTCATTTACAATGAGGCCCGCACCATAATAGCTGGCACCATTTACTTCATAATCTTTATTAAACTCTAAATAGCCATAGCCCTGGTCAAACTTTTCTGTTAAATTAATCTTCTCGGATTTGTTAAAGATTAAATTTTTGTTTTTATTTTCATTTTTAAAATCTGTTCCTGAGGCATTTTTTATGGTTTCTTTATCTATATGTTCATTAACCAGTTTTTCGTTAACAACCCCCCAGCTATAATCGTTATTAGAGTTCACCGCGTGAAGAGTTCCAATAATTTCCCAGCGTTTTTTTTGTGTGTTATAAGCATAAATAGGTGAGCCGCTATCACCTAGCTGGGGTACAGTTGGTAATGGCCCATTTTTATTAGCGTTGAAAATATTATTTATATTTGCATTTATCCATTGACTACCTCCATCACTTAAAGATGGTAATGGGCCACCTACCAGAAAATCACCACTTAATGTTTGTGTGCTACCATTTTTATTTATAATTGCTTTTTTTCCTGAACCTACACGATAAAATGCGCTATAAATGCCATTTTTACCAAACGCACCAACACCACCATTGCTGTTTCCTACAGGTGTTGGTGCAACGTCAGTAACTAATTTACTCAGACGCATGGTATTCGTGTCACTTGCGTGTGCCCGCGTTTCCACGATCTGATAACTTTCGTTTGATGCATCTGAGCCAAAAACAACAATCTGTTTTTGATTATTTTTCATCCCGTTGGTCACAACATGGTTTGCCGTTATCATATAAGCAGGATGAAAAAGAGTTGCTTCACCACTGCCAATCACGGCAAATTTTCTGCCAACAGCACTAAAATCAGGCATCGGAGCAGAATCCAGAATACCAACTAAATTGCCACTTTTATCGTATATTTTTATATTTTCTGTACCCGGCAAAAACTGGCCCTTATTTTCGGCGAAATCTTTATAGGTTTGTAAATCAATATCGCCGCGAATGTTACCTGCACCAGCTTTACCTGTGATTAGCGCAACAGTTATTGCTGCTGCAATAATAGACAATTTATGGGTGATGTTTTTCATAGTAACGTATCCGTATCAAGTACAATAATAATACGCAATCAGAATAATAATTGTGCATATAAAGCTTGAATATTATAATACTAATTATTGCCCTGATTAACTATCATCAATCTATAAGTGACGTGAATAGTGTGACGGAGTTCAATATTCAGGCAAGGAACTTTCATTAGATGAGGCAGAGATTAAGCAGAAGTGAGCTGATGGTTACTGAAAAATCGATTCGTAGACAAGGCTGTCCGTTAAATGCCAATTTTTGATTAAGTAGACACTGTTTTGAGGGCATTTTTCAATTTCCATTATGTTCTGACATATCAGAAAGTTACTTTGCATAATCGCATCTGAATCGATCATCGATTCGCGGGAATATGCATTACTTCACTAACGTACGTTTTTGTTACATTGAGTTACTTTTCCGGCACAGTAACTCCCGGACTTGGTCGACCAACCTGCCTGATAGGTGTTCCGGTTTTTGTATAAATACTTTGGCGCACTGAATGTAAGCGATGAGATGGTCTTTCCCCTTCTTCACGGCAGCCTTCAATTACGCCATGATGGATAAACTTTAACTACAAAAGTACGAGGGATACCATATCTGAATAGAAAACCATCGGTATAGATCTGGCTAAAACGAATTTTTATCTTTTCAGTATCAATGCTCATGGCAACCCCGCAGGAAAGATCAAACTTTCTCGCAACCAAGTGCTTAACTGGCTGGCGCAACAGCCTAAAATGACGGTTGCTATGGAGGCTTGCGGGGTATCCCATTACTGGGCCCAGGAAATCAGGAAACTCGACCATGATGTAATATTGTTTCCGGCACAACATGTTAAAGCTTATCAGCGGCGTCAGAAAAATGATTATAACGATGCTCGGGCAATAGCTGAGGTCTGCCAAGGTGATGCATCCAATTAGTAGGATATGTGTTTTTCGATGAATGCCCCGATGACTTTTTCATGGAGCTCAACAGAACGTGAAAAACAGAGCGTTTTGCGGGCCAGCCATTTGATTCGGGTTCTCAGCGTCAGGTTATTGCGCTCAATGCGCTGAGCAAAAATCTTGCCGGTCAGGTGCTTTTCTTTCGGAAGCGCCCTAGTATAGCTCCCCCTCTCATCAGTGGTCAGCATTCCGATATTAAAGGGTGTGAGCAATGCCAGCAATTCGCGACAGGTTTCATCGGTACGTGGACCAAAAGTGCAGGCCAGTACGCCACCCGTTTTTGTGTTGTACGCGTACCAGAGCCAGTGTTGTTGCGCCTTGCTGCCAACGAAGCTCCACTGCTCATCAAGTTCACAGATAAGCACCACATCAGCATGGGCTACCGGAGATAATGTTACTCGTCGTGGTGAGAGTTTTTTAAAGTCCGGATAACGGTATTGACGCCGACCTTCAGTGTTCTGGCGGTATCACGAATTCCGGCTCCGTTGAAAGCCATTACGGTGATCTGCTCTTTAACCCCGGGCTTGCGGGCTTCATAAGTATAAGTGAGTTGGAAGACGCGGTGGCAGTCACGGCAACGAAACCGGGCATGTCCTTTCGGATTCTGTCCATGACGATAAACCTGAGCAGACTGACAACGGGGACAATGAACGGTAACGCTGACCATGAGTAAACCTCAAAAGTGTGCATTATACATCATATTCAACCAATTAGAGACATTACCGAAAACTATTTACATTAAATAATGTAATATCTTTCCAAATTAGTCTTGGAGTTACTGTATTAAAATGAATTATACCATCTACAGGGCTTTTATATTCAATCACTTTATCACCACTAAGTACGCCATACCACATGTTACCGAATGCTATATTGTGATAACACAAAAACAATACTATAAAAATCTTAAATGAAATAGACATTGCCGCCCATGCAAAATTATCTTAATTGACTTTAAAATAAATAAAAAATTGCTTTGGGGTAATACCATAATGTTCTTTAAATATTTTAACAAAATATGAAGAATTTGAAAATCCCGTTAACTTTGCTATCTGGCATATTTGATAATCTCCTCTTAAGAGGAGTTGCATTGATTTATTCATTTTTGAGCTTAGCAATATTTGGTTAAATGAGTTTTTTTCAGCCTCTAGTCTCTTCCTTATAGTTATATCAGAAACATTAAATATTTCTGATACATCACTTAATCGCCAGCGTTTACTTAAATCTGTTTCTATAATTTGTCTTATTCTGTCAGTAAATATTGTAGCGGATGAAATATATAAAGAATTAAGTACATCAACTTTATTTTCAGCCTTGCAACATAAATAGGCTGTTTTTAGCATTTGAATTAATCGATCTTCTGTATTAAGTATTTTATTAAAAGTATTAACCAATTGCACATCTGATTTTACCCCAACAATTCTTTTTACTCCTGTACTATTTTCATTAATATTAATGAGAGATGTACTGTATCCACAGCCCCCTTCAATAATGCTCTTCACAGATAATATTGATTTTTCATCTAAAGCTAGATATTTATAGGGGGGGGCTCTATGATCAATCTTTTTTATGTTTGCGGACACTTTTGTGTTTTTGGCCATGAAAATAAAGCTGTTTTGTTCGTATGTGTGTATTCCCCCATTATAGCTAACCGTAACAGTACAATTATCTGTATATACGATAATGTATTTGCTTATGTTAACATTTTTTATCTTAAGTTCGTTGACATAATTACTGAATATCAGTTTGTTTTTTTTATTACTTATATTCATCTATCCATTTCCAGCATGATTTAAAGGTTATTGAATAAACACAGAAAACAATCGCAATAACGACACATTATTATCAGCTTCATAATTAGTCAAGATAATAAAATAAGAAAATTTACTCTAAGACACAAAAGGATAGAAAAGTAGTACAATTATTGGGTGGTGCATCCAATTAGTAGGATATGTGTTTTTCGATGAATGCCCCGATGACTTTTTCATGGAGCTCAACAGAACGTGAAAAACAGAGCGTTTTGCGGGCCAGCCATTTGATTCGGGTTCTCAGCGTCAGGTTATTGCGCTCAATGCGCTGAGCAAAAATCTTGCCGGTCAGGTGCTTTTCTTTCGGAAGCGCCCTAGTATAGCTCCCCCTCTCATCAGTGGTCAGCATTCCGATATTAAAGGGTGTGAGCAATGCCAGCAATTCGCGACAGGTTTCATCGGTACGTGGACCAAAAGTGCAGGCCAGTACGCCACCCGTTTTTGTGTTGTACGCGTACCAGAGCCAGTGTTGTTGCGCCTTGCTGCCAACGAAGCTCCACTGCTCATCAAGTTCACAGATAAGCACCACATCAGCATGGGCTACCGGAGATAATGTTACTCGTCGTGGTGAGAGTTTTTTAAAGTCCGGATAACGGTATTGACGCCGACCTTCAGTGTTCTGGCGGTATCACGAATTCCGGCTCCGTTGAAAGCCATTACGGTGATCTGCTCTTTAACCCCGGGCTTGCGGGCTTCATAAGTATAAGTGAGTTGGAAGACGCGGTGGCAGTCACGGCAACGAAACCGGGCATGTCCTTTCGGATTCTGTCCATGACGATAAACCTGAGCAGACTGACAACGGGGACAATGAACGGTAACGCTGGCCATGAGTAAACCTCAAAAGCGTGCATTATACATCATATTCAACCAATTGGACACATCGCCATCGGATTATAACCTAAAAAATTATAATTTATCTACAGATGATTTCTGGTACCACAGTCTCTCTTATGTATAAGAAGTAAGACAACAATTTAATAACAATGCGGTGGTTAGCTACCATAGGACGAAATATGATGGTCGTTTTATTATGGGAAATATCCCCAACTCAGAAAGTAATATTTCTAGATTGGTATATACTCATCGTATGGAAGTCAGAGAGTTATAACTAATAATTTAGCGCATTACTCACATCTGTGTAAATAAAAAAGGCTCCGTTTTTGACCTTTTGAATATGTTCATATCAATTTTCCAATCCTTGTCTATAAGAACTGTTCCACCATAATTTTGAATATTAACAAGAGGAGTATTCGGCGAAACAGAGAATTTCGATAATATACTTCCATTAATAAGGATATTGTCATATTTGTGATTGCCACTTAACCATGAATAATCAGATTGAACAATAGACATGTCTTTTCTTCGAAATTTAGCCTCAGGAAATAATCCCTCATAACATATGTGAACACTCATTTTAATATTGTTGAAATCCAAGATATCCTGTTCATTATGTTTCTTTTCATAATATAGAAAAGGTGATGTCGATGGTTCTGGTAAATTATAAAAACTTTTCTTCTCAAAAAAAGGTATCAATTTGCTTTTCTGGTGGAGAAGAAATTCTTCTTTATGCCAGAAAGCAGACACTACATTATTAATATCTTTATATCCATAAAAATTCATTAATATCCCATATTTATCGTAGAACCGATTATCTTTCAATTGCTCTAAGAGGTGTTTAGTCCTTTCCTTTATATAATCATTCTTATAACCGAAAAAAACATTTTCTGAGAAGATAATTAGATCAACCTTCTTATTTCTGACAAAGTCATTAAGGTCAGTATAAAAATTACCTCTGACACCTACTTTTTTAAAATAGAGGCCAACTTGTACAATCACAATGTTCAGAGGTTTATGTGTTATATTAACCGGTGCTTTCCATATTAGCGGAAGCAAAGGCAATAACATAAGAGAACGAAGAAAAAATGATATTTTTAGACTAAATGTAATCGCCGGGATAAGATTTAATATTAATAAATTTAAAGCAGGAATACCTGTTTTTGGTAAGATGTCAGGAAAATCATAATATAAAACAATCAACGGATTTAATGGTATAAACATCCCGAAGGCGGATAATGAAGTTAATGAGAGTGCATGTAGACATACCCCTCGTAAACCATAAGAATTAAGGAAACCATATATGACAAAAATTATCATATTATAGCAGAGTAATACAGATAAAAGGTATAAATTAGAACTGCTATAACATTCTAAAAAACCACCACAAAAATACATTTCAGAGAAAATAACAGAGTATAAAAAAATAGCAAGAAAAAGCCTCCACCATCTTTTCCTTGCTGCGAGGTAATAGGCAAAAAAATACAATAAGACAATAGCGAATTTCATAAAGTGTAAGCCTACGTATTTAATAATTGGATTAAAGTCATATTATCATCGATTAGTTCAAGATCATGAGTTACCATAACGACTGTTCCTCCTAGTTTATTATATTCAGATAGTATGTTCATCACTAATTTTTTATTTTTTATATCTAAACTAGCAGTAGGTTCATCTGCTAAAAGTATACTGGGACTTTTTATCAATGCCCTAGCAAGTGCTAATCTTTGTTTTTCTCCCCCTGAGAGAAAAGACACATTATCATTAATATTGGACAATCCAACAGACACCAAAATATCATTAATCCTTTCCCTTGCGGTTATTATATTTTGAGCGTCGACAGAACATAGTATATTTCTTGTAACATTTTGCTTTACATTAATCAGAGAATCCTGAAAGATGAATCCAAAATATTTTCTTCTGATATATGTGGTAATGTTATTATCTTTCATTTCCACTTTTTTACCGAAAAACTCATACTCTCCAACAAAGGCATTATCTAACAGACCAATAATGTTAAGTAGTGAACTCTTTCCAACCCCAGACGGACCCGTAATAATATTGAACGATCCCTCTTTTATCTCAATGGTTCTATTGTTCAGGATTGTTCTGTTTTCTATAGGTTTTTTATGTATTTTTATTCTAATCATCGATAATAATCTCAAACGCAGTATCTAATAGATTCGACAACTCATTCCGGTCGCCATCAATTAACAGCGTAATAATTCGCAGACCTGATGTATCCTCATCTTGATTTGACTCTCCACTGGCACGGATATTTTTGACTACAGTTGCAGAACCCATTAGAGAATTAACCAAAGAACGATACCTTATTCTCTTGTCTCTTATATTTCCTGTTATACTGACCGGATCGAATTTAACATCTATGTAGAAATTATCCAGAAGCTCTATAGACATTATATCATCACCTACATTTACATACTGCTCATTTGTTACAAAGATATTTCGAATGATGAAAGGAGTATGCAAAAATGGTGATGACAACTTTAATAAGTGTTCCAGATTCTTTGACTCTATGTCCAGTCCCATAATAGTCAATTCAGTATTGCTTATTTTCTCATCTATATCATGCAAATTTTCTCTTGAAATAAACCCTTTTGAGAACATAGAGGTTGAATGTGTCTTTACTCCCTTTAATCTAGCTAGTTTTTTCTCTTCCATATTCTTTTTTATTGCCACAATATCCTTCTTTGCAGTATACTCATGATTCATAATAGAAAATAGCCTTTTCCCTATAGTGACTATATTACCCTCAACCATGTCCTCAAGTATTACAATTCCTGCGAAAGGGCTCTTATATTTTACGTTTTTACTTCCATGTAGAACACCATAGTAGTTTTCACATTTTCCCTTTACTGGAATTATGCTGCAGAAGAAAATAATGATATAAACTATAATATTCAATTTCATATCCAATTTTCTGGAATTCATTTTCTGTTTCATGTAAATTCTCTACACTAGACAAATAAGTGATAACGTCGTCTTGTCCGTTCTTTACTCGGTAATTTATATACTCAACTTTTCTCCTTTTCAAAGTTAGTTCTTTTTTCATCACCGCAAGATTTTTCTCTAATCTATCAATTTTCTGGCGAATTTCTTTTTCCAAGAGTTCTAGCTTTATATTTTCTTTCAATGATTCATTTCTAGTTCGAGACATAGAAATAATTTTTTCTTTTTGACTTTCTGAAGAGCTAAATAATCCCATCAAAGGAAAGCTGATACCCAGACTAGCACTATAATCCATTTTCCTGAGACTCATATTACCCAATGCACCTCCTTGCTTTGGTGTTAGTCCAAATGATAAATAAAAAGATGGGACCTCAGATAGTCTCCTTATATCATTATCTATACCAACAGTCTTAATCTTGAGTCTGTTGTTTTCAGCTAATAATGTATAGAAATCTGCTGTTTTACACTCTTTTAATTTATTATATGTAATGTCTGGGATTGCATTCTCAGGAACATAATATTCTCTCGAAATTTTATCTGACAGTAAACTTTCTTCCTCCTCAAGGACATTAATATCAAACCTGATTTTTTGTAATATATTATATCTCATTTCGGCATCAAGAACAGATATTAATCCAACTGACATTTGATGCTTTGCAATTTCGTATTCTTTATTGAATTTTTTATATCTCTCGCGCATCAACATAAGGTGAGATTTTTTTATCTTATAGTTAATAACTTCCGAGAACAAATTAATTATATAGTTGTTTCTTTCACTAAGCATTTCAATATACTTTAAATAATTAGCAACATTCAATTTATCATTCTGCATTTTTGCTTCATAAGCAGATAGAAGATTATAGGATAATGATAAATAAAAATTGCTGTCTGTAAGAGATGAGAACCACTGATTGTTGTTTATATACTGTCCTAACCCTATGTTTATATCTGGCAACATCGTTTTTATATTGTTATTTCTATTAATATCTAACTCTTCGATATCAAGAGAATAAGAATTAAACTGGATACTTTTCTGAAAGAAATTATCAATGATACAGTCTTTTGCCAGAGTCTGTGTCGAAAACAGATAAGCATTTAGTGCAAGAAATGAGTATAATATGTGCCTCACTCGATCTTTCCTTTTATCGCATTAACAGGGTTTATGCTGAAAAACAGCCTGCCGAAGATGATATTTGAAGATATAAACACCAATAGGACATTAGCAAGAGATATTGTAATCATTGTTGCCCTGATACTTATTGTTACATCCAAAAAATACTTAATAATATGCAGTATTCCCCCCGCATAGATGATTGAAATAAACAAACATACACTCAGCATTATTAATGACTCAACGATAATTAGAACGGTAATCTCTTTCTTTTCTGTACCATGAATTATTTTTAATGATAACTCTACCCGTCTCGAATAAAAGCTACGTTTTGATAAAATAAAACATGTCACCGATGCAGACAGAGTTAATATTACGTAAACAGAGTTAGTGAGTAATGAAAACCGATCCAGCACTCTGTCCACAGCTTCCTTGGCGTTTAAAGATGTGACAATATCGAATTTCCTTATATCATTTTCATATAAAACTCTCTTTACGTTGTTTATATCTCTCTTTGTTACTATGTTATCAAGAAAGATTTTAACAGCATCGACTCTGTTATCGAGTTTCATTTTAAACATAGTTTCCAGTGGGATGAGAATATGTTCATCTGATTGATTTGCTTTCAACCCAAGACTATCAAGAAAATCTGTTTTTGAGTTTAATCTGACACCAATAATTTTAAACGGAACACCATTGATAAATATTTGTTTCTTTCCTAAAAATGGACTGGATTCATTAACAATAGCAACATTGCCATTGTACTTATCACTTAAGTCTCCCATATATCCCGTGTTCAATCCCAGTTTGTCAATTCCGTTTACCAAAAATGGTTCACCGGAAAAAGGTGTATCGCCGACATAGAGGAATGCATTCTTCGAGAAAGAAAGAACTTTACTAACCGTAATAAATTTTTTCGTTATATATTCTGCCGTTTTAGGTCGATAAAATTTGACAAATATTATCTTGTCACTATGAACTTTTAGTTCTTCTTCAGCTTTTAAAGAAACACTGAATATCAAAGAGTCAGTAATAATTATCCCTATAAAGCTAAGAGACAAAAAAACAATAAATGCAAAATTCTGTCTTCTATTTTCTATGATGTTAAGGAGAGCCTCCTTTAGATAATAGTGCAAAGTTGTCATGTTGAATGATAACACAAGAATCCCCTAGCACACTTACAGGCTCAGACAAGTACAGTTATTGAAAAACGGTAGATATAATATGCCAAATCACTAATAACTGAGGGATATATAACTATAATTTTCTGATAATAATCGAAATTTGTTTAACTAAACCTAAATAGCTGCGTGGAATAGTAGATCACTTTGAGGGAACTCAGCCCGGATTGTGCGATCTGATCAATCGCCAAATAAAAACAAATCACCAACCGGACTGAACGATGCCGATCATAGCACCAATTCCCCATGACGAACGACGCCTGATGCAGAAAGCTAACCAGAAAACGCACGATAAAAATTATGCTCGCAGGCTGACGGCCATGCTGATGATGCACCGGGACAACCGTGTCAGCGACGTTGCCAGAACGCTCTGCTGCGCCCGTTCCTCTATTAAGCACTGGATTAACAGGTTTACTCAGTCAGGTGTTGAAGGACTGAAATCATTACCCGCCGGACGTGCCCGCCGCTGGTCGTTTGAGCATATCTGCACGTTATTACGTGAGCTGGTAAAACATTCTCCCGGCGACTTTGGCTACCAGTGCTCACGCTGGAGTACAGAACTTCTGGCAATAAAAGTCAATGAGATAACCGGCTGCCAGTTACATGCCGGAACCGTTCGCCGCTAGTTGCCGTCTGCGGGGCTTGTGTGGTGAAGGGCTGCGCCAACCCTGCCTATCCGTGACCCGCATAAAGATGAAAAGATGGCGGCAATCCACAAAGCACTGGACGAATGCAGCGCAGAACATCAGATCTTTTATGAAGATGAAGTGGATATCTATCTTTATCCCAAAATCGGTGCAGACTGGCAGCTACGTGGACAACAGAAATGCGTGGTGACACCGGGGCAGAATGAAAAATATTATCTGGCCGGAGCGCTGCGCAGCGGAACGGGCAAAGTCAGCTATGTGGGCGGCAACAGCAAAAGTTCGACGCTGTTCATCAGCCTGCTGAAGCGGCTTAAAGCGACATATCGTCGTGTGAAAACTATCACGCTGATCGTGGACAACTACATTATCCACAGAAGCCGGGAAACACAGCGCTGGCTGAAAGTTCAGAGTCATTTATCAGCCGGTTTACTCGCCATGGATGAATCATGTGGAACGGCTATGGTAGATACATCACGACACAATAACGTGCAATCATCAGTGCCGCTCAATGTGGCAACGGCTGGAAAAAGTTCGTCATTTTATGGAAACCATCAGCCCATTTCCCGGAGGCAAACATGGGCTGGCAAAAGTGTAGCGGTATTAGGCGCAGCTATTTCCAGCGCTTTCATGGTGAGCCTGCTGTCCGGCGAGAACGACATGGCCCAGCCCACTGGTTTTCTTGCGAACAGGTCGAGAACAACGGCGAGGTACGCCCAGCGCTTACCCGTCCAGATATAGGTCACATCACCGCACCACACCTGATTTGGTTCCGTTACGGCGAACTGTCGCTCAAGATGATTCGGGATAGCAACGTGCTCATGACCGCCACGCTTATACCGGTGAGTCGGCTGCTGGCAACTGACCAGCCCCAGCTCTTTCATGAGTCTGCCAGCAAGCCAGCGCCCCATCTGGTAGCCTCTCTGGGTTGCCATTGTGGCGATGCTTCTTGCTCCGGCAGAGCCGTGGCTGATGCCATGCAGTTCAAGTACCTGGCTGCGTAATACAGCCCGTCTGCCGTCTGGCTTTTCAGGACGGTTTTTCCAGTATTTGTAGCTGCTGCGATGGACCCCGAACACATGGCAGAGAGTGGCCACAGGATAACGCGCCCTGAGTTTCCCGATTATCGAGAACTGTTCAGGGAGTCTGACATCAAGAGCGCGGTAGCCTTTTTTAATATTTCATTTTCCATTTCAATACGTTGTAGCTTTTTCCTGAGCTCACGGATTTCAATTTGTTCCGGGGTAATGGGGGAGGCTTTTGGTGTTTTTCCCTGCCGCTCATCACGTAATTGTTTCACCCATCGCGTCATTGTGGAAAGGCCGACATCCATAGCGCTGGCTGCATCTGCCACGGTGTAATTCTGGTCAACGACCAGTTGAGCGGATTCGCGTTTAAACTCTGCGCTGAAATTTCTTTTTTTCATTATGGCACCTGTGTTGTTCTGAGGTGAGCATATCACCTCTGTTCAGGTGGCCAGTTTTAGTTGACCACAACAGTTTACTGTAGCCACAGATATTCAGGTTTACTTCTGCCATCCTCAATCCCCCTGGCAACGCGGCTCCAATGAAAATACAAACAGATTGCTCAGGCAGTATTTTCAAAAGGAACTGACTTATCGGTTCACAGCCAGCAAAGACTTAACAGTGTTGCCAGACAGCTCAACGAAAGGCCGAGAAAAAGCCTAGACTATGAATCACCCGCAGAACGGTTCAATAAGTGTGTTGCGTCCATCAGTTGAACTCACAGCTCTTAGCGGACATTAGCATAGGCTATTTACCATAAGGCCTCTACGCGTACCGCTGAAACGCTCTCAGGCCTTCTGAGCGGTGCGCGTAGAGGCCTTATGGTTAATAACAACACCTGCACAGGTGTTAGCGAACCTGCGTATTATGCATAGCACCACTTTAAATGCCCCCTTCCGGGAAGACAAAAAAAACGGGCGGAGCCGCCCGTAAAACTACACTATCAGGAATTTCAGGTATCTGACGGCATACCCGATGCCGCCCGGCAAATGGCTGCCTGCTATGATTATGGCAGGGAAACGAATATTTTCCAGAAAACGAGACTACAGATGTAAAAAACCCGGCAAAGGCACCGGGAAGGATGTAGAGAAACGTTAGCATTCAGACCCGCTCATGAGGCGGATCCCTGTTTATCGGCGAAATACGCTCGAAGGTCAATGCTTTTTCTGGCAGGTGACACCCATACCAGAGTGTGCACCTCATCCTGAAAAAGGAGGGCCGAAGCCCTCCCGTCATTCGATGGACCGTCACGTCAGAAGCTGTATTTACCCCCCAGCATCGCGGACGTGTCGCTGTAACCCTTATCGCCCACCTGCTGTACCACGTTGCCCCACAGACCAAAGCGCTTGCTCAGCTGGCCCTCCACACCCACTTTCATCTCGCCAATGTTCGCCGCGCCATCCTGTTTCACCAGGACACCGTTCAGCTGGCTGCCAAAGTCCTGCGTGTTATGCACCCAGTTCACCTCCACAAACGGCTGGAAGGTACGGTCTCTGCCCTCATCCAGCTTACTGTGACCGTTGATGTATGCTTTCACGCCCAGGCGGGTCTGTACGTTGCCGTCACCGTCACCGGAGACCACCGTGCCGTCAGACTCCGTATGCGTGTCAGCTTTCACGCCCATCCAGGTGACCTGGGCTTTCGGCTGAATGAAGTACGTCTGGGTGCCGGCCGCGTTCTGTCCCAGAAGGAAGGTGTAGCCACTCTCAATGGACGCCGTCACGCCTTCTGAATCATACTTCTCACCGCTCAGACCTTCGCCGTTAACGGTGTTCTTAAACCAGCTGTACTGGGCCCAGCTGTCCACATACAGCCCGGTTTTGTCCGTATCGTTCTGATACCAGGTACCGTACAGACCGGCGCTGTAACCTTCCACCACTCCACGGGAATGGTAACCGCTGAGGTTTGAAAGCGTATTACTCTTACTGTAGCCATACCCCCCATGATACCCAGGTGGTAGCGGTCGCTGCCGTCTGAGCTCCATTGCGTTAAGTCCCCACCGAGCTGGGCAACGTAACGGTTGGCCTGGGTACTGAGCTGACCGCTGCTGTCGCGTGAACGGGTATGGCCCCCTTCGTTGCGCAGCCACATGCTGGTCACCTTCTTCTCACCGGTCAGAACATCCGTGTACTGCGTCTCACCCAGACGGGCGTGCAGACGGGTAGCAAACAGGTTATTGGCCGCTGCCAGGTTCGCCGCATAGGAGCCGCCTTCAGGACGCAGCAGAGACTCTGTAGGTGTTGTAGGTGTTGTAGGTGTTGTAGGTGTTGTAGGTGTTGTAGGTGTTGTAGGTGTT
>OGEB01000812.1_pt1 | contig 17580 bp, 13 predicted proteins | sample 1570541 | NCBI WGS metagenome assembly OGEB01 (sample SAMEA2581975, study PRJEB24529) | metagenome | biome: Human gut stool | place: China | collected 2011 | reverse complement strand
GAACTGATTCCTGGAAGTTCAAGATGCCCCCACAAATATGAGCAGGACCAATTATAGTTATACCCATCACATTTATAAAGACGGTTACTACCAACAGGGCTATCCGCTAGGTGATGCGATGGGAGGGGATGGTCAGTTGTTCGCTGGCAAGGTTGAACTAATTACTGAGGATAACCAACGCTGGAGCACACGTCTGGTTTATGCCAAAGTCAATCCTAAAGAGCAAACAATTAACAAAGCATTTCCTCATTCTGACACGCTTAAAGGTGTTCAGCTCGGTTGGAGCGGGGATGTATATCAGTCGGTCCGTTTGAATACTTCACTGTGGTACACCAATGCTAACAACAGCGACAGCGATGACGTTGGGGCCAGTGCAGGGATAGAGATACCGTTTAGTTTATAAGGCTGAATGCTGAAACAGGGGAGAGAGGGTGGTAGCGCTGCAGGATGCAGTCAGCTTTTATCTCCCCATAAGCCGGCAGGGAAGCAACGGCTATACAGCTGCTCAGGAATTGGCAAATTTTGATTTACTGATGATGTGACATTATGAAGAAAAAAATTGTTAGATTTTCGGCATTAGCGTTGGCAATTGGGTTTTTATCAGGCTGTACAATTATTCCGGGTCAGGGACTAAACAGTCTGCGGAAGAACGTAGTTGAGCTTCCGGACAGTGACTACGATCTGGATAAACTGGTCAATGTGTACCCTATGACTCCGGGGCTTATCGATCAGCTTCGTCCAGAGACCGTTCTCGCGCGTCCAAACCCACAGTTGGATAATTTACTGCGTGGTTATGAATATCGCATTGGTGTGGGCGATGTATTGATGGTTACTGTTTGGGATCACCCGGAGCTGACAACGCCTGCAGGGCAATACCGTAGCGCCAGCGACACTGGTAACTGGGTCAACTCAGATGGCACCATTTTCTACCCATATATCGGTAAGGTGCAGGTGGCGGGCAAAACCTTGAGCCAGGTACGTCAGGATATCGCCAGTCGTTTGACCACCTATATTGAAAGTCCTCAGGTCGATGTTAGCGTTGCTGCGTTCCGTTCGCAAAAAGCTTATGTTACTGGTGAAGTTGTAAAATCTGGACAGCAGCCAATCACGAATATTCCGCTTACAGTTATGGACGCGATTAATAACGCTGGTGGACTGGCTCCAGATGCCGACTGGCGAAATGTTGTATTAACTCATAACGGTAAAGATACAAAAGTCTCATTGTATGCATTAATGCAGAAGGGGGACTTGACCCAGAATCATTTACTGTATCCAGGAGATATACTATTTGTACCACGTAATGATGATTTGAAAGTATTTGTCATGGGTGAAGTGGGCAAACAAAGTACTTTAAAAATGGACCGCAGTGGTATGACTGTAGCTGAAGCTTTAGGAAATGCTGAAGGTATGTCGCAGGCGTTCAGTGACGCAACTGGTGTATTTGTTATTCGCCAGTTGAAGGGTGATAAGCAAGGTAAAATAGCTAATATCTATCAGCTTAACGCGCAAGATGCTTCAGCAATGGTACTGGGAACCGAATTTCAATTACAGCCATACGATATCGTTTATGTCACCACGGCCCCATTGGTTAGGTGGAATCGTGTGATTTCACAGCTTGTTCCAACTATAACTGGCGTGCATGACATGACTGAAACTGCAAAATACATTAAGGAATGGCCATAATAATGTTTGATTCTATATTAATAGTATGCACTGGTAATATATGCCGTTCGCCAATTGGCGAGCGATATTTACAACAGTTATTGCCTTCCAAAAAAATTTCATCTGCAGGCACACAAGCTTTAGTTGATCATGAAGCTGATAAATCAGCAATTGAAGTCGCAAAAAAAAATGGAATTTCATTGGTAGGACATCTAGCAAAACAATTTACGTCAAAATTAAGTAAAGAATATGAATTGATTCTTGTAATGGAAAAAAATCATATAGAGCAGATAAGCAGCATTGCACCTGAAGCAAGAGGTAAGACAATGCTATTTGGTCATTGGTTAGAACAAAGAGATATTCCTGATCCTTACCGGAAAAGTGAAGAGGCCTTTGCATCAGTGTTCAAACTTATTGAACAATCTGCTCAGTTATGGGCTGAGAAATTAAAAGCTTAGATATTCAGGAAATAATTCATGACTTCAATATCCAAAAAAAATCAAGCAGATACAGAAGATGATCTGGACTTTGGTCGAATGGTTGGTGAATTAATCGATCATAGGAAAATAATCATTGCTCTTACTTCATTTGCAGCATTAATTGCTTTGTTATATGCATTCTTTGCAACGCCAATATATAAAGCTGATGCTTTAATACAGGTCGAACAAAAACAAGCAAATGCAATACTTAGTAATTTAAGCCAGATGCTACCCGATAGCCAGCCGCAATCGGCTCCAGAGATTGCATTGATTCAATCGAGAATGATATTAGGTAAAACAGTTGATGATTTAAATCTTCAAGCCGTAGTAACTCCTACGTATTTTCCTCTTTTTGGGCGTGGATGGGCTAGATTAAGTGGTCAACAGCAGGGAAATATAGAATTATCACGGTTATATATATCTTCTTCAATGGGAAATGAAGATAACCCTCCAGAATTTACACTTAAAACAATAAATAGTAATAGTTATGTTATAGAGTTTGGCGGAGGAGTAATAAATGGAAAGGTCGGTGAGTTAGTTGAGAAAGATGGAATAGCAATAAAAGTTGATGAAATCAATGCTAAACCTGGTTCTGAATTTACTGTTAAATATATTTCAAAACTTAAGGCTATAGCAGATTTGCAAGAAAACTTATCTGTAGTTGATCAAGGGAAAGATACTGGGATATTAATATTATCATATCTAGGTGATGATCCACTAAAAATCAAAAAAATAGTTGATAGTATTAGTGGTAACTATTTATCTCAGAATATAGCGAGACAAGCAGCACAAGATGAGAAAAGCTTGGAGTTTCTTAATAAACAATTGCCAATGGTCCGTAGTGATTTGGACTCGGCTGAAGATAAATTAAATGATTTTAGGAAGCTGAACGATTCAGTCGATTTATCGCTAGAAGCCAAATCTGTACTAGATCAAATTGTTAATGTCGACAATCAATTGAATGAGTTAACCTTCAGAGAGTCAGAAATATCGCAGCTTTACACTAAAGAACATCCAACGTATAAAGCCTTGATGGAAAAAAGGAAAACATTACAGGATGAAAGAGTAAAGTTAAATAAACGAGTTTCTACAATGCCTGAAACTCAACAAGAAATATTGCGCTTGAGTCGTGATGTCGAATCAGGTAGAGCTGTATATATGCAATTATTAAATCGACAACAAGAGTTAAATATTGCTAAATCTAGCGCAATAGGAAATGTAAGAATAATTGATAGTGCTGTAACTCAACATAAACCAGTTAAACCCAAAAAAGTAATTGTTGTCCTTGCTGGCTTATTTATTGGCCTTGTAATCTCCATAAGTCTTGTCCTAGTACGCATTCTATTACGAAAAGGAATAGAAACTCCTGAGCAATTAGAAGAACTGGGAATAAATGTTTATGCTAGCATTCCTGTTTCTGAGAGTAATCCAAACAATACAATAGCAAAACGAATAAATAAACGGGACGATAATAGGCCCAAGGCTTTACTTGCCACAGAAAACCCAGCTGACCTTGCTATTGAAGCAATAAGAGGTCTGAGAACAAGTTTACACTTTGCAATGCTTGAATCAAGAAATAATCTCTTAATGATCTCTGGTGCAAGCCCTAATGCTGGTAAAACATTTGTGAGCTCTAACTTATCTTCAGTGATAGCTCAAACAGGTAAAAAAGTTATTTTTATCGATGCTGATTTAAGAAAAGGTTATACGCACAAATTATTTAATGTAAAAAACACCGATGGGCTTTCTGATTATTTGTCAGGAAGAGCATCGATCGATAAAATTATAAATAGCTTACAGGTAGAGGGTTTTGATTATATCTCAAGAGGTGCAGTGCCTCCAAATCCAGCCGAGTTACTAATGCATAATCGTATGGAGGAATTACTTGAGTGGGCGAATAAATCCTACGATATAGTTATATTAGATACGCCACCAATCCTTGCTGTGGCAGATGCTGCAATTATCGGGAATTATGTTGGTACAACATTGTTAGTTGCAAGATTTGAAGAAAATACGCCGAAAGAAATTGATATTAGTGTTAAGAGATTCCAAAACAGTGGTGTGATTGTTAAAGGTTGCATACTTAATGGCGTTGTAAAAAAAGCAAGTAATAAATATGGGTATGGATATAATTATTACGGTTACTCATACTCAGATAAAAATTAAATTTCTCAAGAGGGGGATTTTAAATCCCCCTTCAAACAAGATATAGTAAAGGATAATAATGAACGTCATTCATATTGCTGAAACAGTTAAGGGTGGTGTTGCTACAGTTATTAATAGCCTAACTGAAAATAATCAAATTAAGAGTCACGTTATTTGCCCAGAGAATCAATCTAAAGAAATATACAATTTGCAAAAAACACTCTTCTCGAGGACAGGAAGGAATATATCGTCATTGTCGTCATTGTTGCTAGTAATTATAAAGACATTAAAACACAACGACTTTGATGTTATTCATTTGCATAGTTCATTTGCTGGGTTTATTGTCAGAATACTCCTCTTGCTTAAAGTCTTAAACAAGAGGAAATATAAAGTAGTATATACACCACATTGCTTTTCTTTCATTATGGATACAAAGCATTGGAAGAAACAAATATATATATTCATTGAGCGTATTCTATCAAAACAGACCGATTGTATTATTGCAAATAGTAATTATGAGTACAAATGTGCTGTCGAAGCGGGGATAAAAAAAGAACAGATAAAAGTAATATATAACGCTGTTTCTCTAGATGGTCAAGTAATATCGGACAATGTTAAGAAACTCAAAGAGCGTATGACGTGGCAAGATAAAATAAATATTCTTTTTGTAGGGCGTTTTGACAGACAGAAGGGTTATGATCACTTACTTAATGTAATCAAAAAGGCTGACAGTTCTAAATATGTATTTAATGTTATTGGCGACTCTGTACATGATGTTATAGAAAAAGTAGAAAAAGAAAACGTAATATATTATGGATGGGTTGATAATAAAGAATTGCCAGCATATTTTTGCGCAAATGATGTCTTGCTTATGCCTAGTCGTTGGGAATCGTTTGGATTAGTTGCTGTTGAAGCTCAATTATATGGGTTGCCTGTAATAGCAAACAATGTCGCTTCATTACCTGAAGTTATTTCAGATGGTTTAACAGGCATGCTTGTTAACTTTGAAGACCCTAATAAAGTTGTTGAGTTGTTGGATTCACACACAGTGAGTTTTTGGCATGAGAAAAAAGAAGTATGTCGTAGATTCGCATCAAGTAAATTCAAGAAAAGTGATATGGTAAACTCCTATGTTCGAGTTTATGAGAACTGTTAATTATAATCAATAAATGATATAGGTATTTCATGAATATTCTTTTAGTAAATACGTTATATTACCCATATAAAGTTGGCGGTGCCGAAATTTCGGTTCAGTTATTGGCCGAGTCATTGGTTGAAAAGGGACATTCAGTAACAGTAGTTAGTATTCATGAACAGAACGAACGTAAAGATGCAGAGCATAACGGTGTCAAGATAATATATTTGCCATACTCGAATATATATTGGGGACTGAGTCTCACTAAAAAAAGTCCGTTAAGCAAAATATTATGGCATTTAATTGATTTATATAATATCAAAATCGCAAGAGAGTTTGAAAAAATTATCTTAGATATAAAACCTGAAATTGTTCATACCAATAATCTCAGCGGAATATCATGTGCAGTATGGCAAAAGGCAAAAAAAAATAAGAGTAGAGTTATTCATACTTCTAGAGATTATTATCTTATACATCCAAATTGCAAATTATATAAAAATGGCTTAGAAATGTCGGTTAAATCCATTCCCGTGGCATTTTGGTCATTTTCAAAGAAAATGTTGGGTAAAAATGTAGATGCTTATGTAGGTATTAGCGACTACATTAAAGATAAACATATCGAAGCTGGTTTTTTTAAAAGAACAGAAAGGTATACTGTATATAATTCTGTAAAGTCAAACGAGTTTCGTGACGTAGATGTCGTTAAAAAACAATCTGTAGGTTTTATCGGTCGGTTGACATATGAAAAGGGCTTTGATCAATTTTGCGAATTAGCTCAATTGAATAAAACCAAAAAGTTTATTGCTGCCGGTGAGTTTGACAAAAATAGTGATTTTTTGAAACAGTTAGCAGTAAACTCGAATGTAGAGTTACTAGGGTATTGTCCTGTCGATGAATTTATGCGAAAGGTTGACATAATCGTATTACCTATAAAATGGCAAGAACCATTTGGTCGTGTGGTTGTTGAAGCAATTCTCGCGGGTAAAGTTGTTCTAACTAATCGAGTTGGTGGTATAACTGAGTTATCCAGACTATTACCAAATATTTACTTTTTAGAAGACATTAATGAGATTAATGATATACCTCTTCCAGTTGAAGTAGAAGATGCTGAAAAAGAAATTTTCAATGTTGACTATGTAACTGAACAATATCTAAAAATTTATAAAGGTTAAGATAAGTGGCTAAAATTATCGTTGTTTCGACTGATTGTCCATATCCAGCTAATCATGGTGGAAGACTAGATATATTAATGAGATTGGAATTATTATCCTCAATTGGGCATGAAGTTGATTTGATTGTTACTTACAAGGAAGAAATAAGTGAGGCAAGTAAAGAATATTTGAAAAAGATCTGCAAGAATGTTTATTATGTTCAACGTGATGGCATGATAAAAAGTGCCACCAGTGATATGCTGAAATTTCTTCCGCTGCAAATAAAATCTCGAGCCAAGCTAAAGGAGATAAAATTAAATAAAAAATATGATTATGTTTTATGTGAGTCTGAATATGTCTGCAGCATATTGAATAATGCTACTTTAGATGTGACAAATAAATTTCTTAGGGTCCATAATAATGAGGTTGTATATTACAAAGCTCTATTTAAAGATGAAAGATCTGTCTTTAAAAAAGCTTATTACCTTTACGAAATGTTAGCTTTTAAGTACAACAAAAAAAACATCAATTCGTCATTTGATAAACTTTTATTTATATCCAAAGATGAATGTGATAAAGAATCAAGAGCTGTATGGCTACCAAGTCATATGCCTGTAATTAATCCTTTTAAAGATGGTAAATTTGACACTCACACCTGCAACGTACTTTTTGTCGGTAATTTATTTATGCCTAATAATTTACAAGGACTCATTTGGTATCTAAACAATGTACATCCAATAGTAATAAAGGAAAACCCAGATATAAAATTAACTATAGCAGGTAATGCAAAAAATGGTATTTCAGAAGAGTTGAAAAGGGCCATAAGCCTATATGATGGAAAAAGTATAAAACTTATTGCCAGCCCAAGTGATAAAGAGCTACAAACCATATATGATGAAAACTGTATTTTTATAAACCCAATGCTTAATGGTGCCGGAGTAAAATTAAAAAATTTAGATGCGATGAGAAATAGCATGTTTGTAGTTAGTACAAGCATTGGAGCTGAGGGCACTGGAACTATTGATGGAAAACAACTTGTGATAGCTAATGATGAAGTGGTATTTGCAAACTATATAGTTAATTACTCTAAAGATATATCCAGTATGAAAGATATAGCGTTTAATGCCTATTCCTTTATACAAAATAATTATGATTCAAAGAAAGTTTTCTCGAGAATCTTCAAAGAGAACTGATATGCATAATATATTCAGATTACTTTTTAGAAACCCCTTTTTTTTCTTGTTTTGTTTTTTCATTCCTTTTGATAACACTAGCCTGCAAAACATCGGGGGGATCATGACTGCTTCCCCATCGGCTTTAATACTCTTGCCAGGTATATTTATTACTATCTTGAAAAAAGGGTTGAAGGCCAATAAAAATATATTACTCTGTTTTTTCGGGGTTTTGTTGGTTTCATTTGTATACTATTTTTATTGGGTGTTTTATTTTTCAGAGTTAGATCCGGTATTTATTTTGGATAGAGGGAGTAGATATTTTTTATTGTATGTTTTTTATTTTTTAGCACTTTACTACTCATTACAACAGTCTGTTAATGATATTCGTGCTGGTGCATTCCTAATCATTGTTGTTGTTTTTTTATCTGTTTTACTTAATTATTTGGATCCATCTCTAATAAATAACAAAAGCATTATACAATTTAATGACTTCATTAGTCCTGACAGGTTGAGAGGATTTTCACTTGAAGCTAGCGTATTCGGTTACCAAATTGTATGTTGTATCCTTCTGTTAGCAGTCCTGCTAAACTGGAGTACTTTTTTTCTGGTTGCTGTTACAATCGTTATCGCTATATTAACAACTTCCAAAGGGGCTGCCCTTTCATTCTTGATATGTCTTTGCTTTTATTTCTCTCTAAAAGGAAGGCTCATGTTTAGAGTATTGCTATCGCTATGCTCAATAGGAGTCTCTTATATTATATTCAAGTATTATTTCCTTGATGCATTAGCAAGTGATATAGATACATATTCATCTGTGGCAACACGGGGTACGATGTTCATAGTCGGACTGAAAATTTTTCTATTTAATCCGTTAGGGGTTGGGTTCTTTGGATATTTACCATCTATTTATGATTTTACTTCAGGAGTGATTGACTTTATTAAAAGCCAATTCCCTTTTTTAAATTTTGATGAAGTATATACATATACAATTCCGGGGGAGTATAAGTCTGTTGGGACCAAGTCATTAATATTAGATTTGTTAATTATTTATGGAGTGTTCTTTTTAATACCCTTTATATTTTTCATTAAAAAAATGCTGAGGGAATTCGATGAGCAATCTCAAAGAAATTCTTACTTCCTTCTCCTGTTTATAATTTTTTCAAATATGTTTTTTATTTCTCATTTAGGTAGTTACTTTACTCCTTTCTGTATCGCATTTTTGATGATTCTATCAAAGAATCGGGCTATAAATGATATCAACTAAAGTTAAGGTATTACTTGATGAGTTTAAAATTGAAAACAATAAAAAGTACAAAGTGGTCAGCGCTATCATCTTTGACAATTATTGTACTTGGCTTTTTACAAATGGTGATTTTGTCTCGTATTCTTGAACCATTTGAATTCGGTATTTTGTCAATAATGACAGTGGTTTTTTTATTTACTGACATGCTGGCAGACTGCGGACTTTCCAACGCAATTATTCAGAAAAAAAATATAACACTTGACGAATTATCAGCTCTATACTGGGTTAATATATTTTTGGGTTTTTTTTTATTTGTTACAACAATGATGTTGTCATATCAAATTGCCTCATGGATGAAATTAGATAGGTTAAGTTTGCTGATACAATTAACTGCTCTTGTTTTTCTTATCATGCCGCATGGTCAGCAATACAGGGCATTGATGCAAAAGGAACTTGAATTCGATATTCTTTCTAAAATTGAAAGTTTTTCTTATCTTGCTGGTTTTTGTTTGACAGTTATCGTTGGAACAATAACAAAGAATGCTTCATGTGCTGTTTTTGGTTATTTACTGACAGTGTCTTCTCGAACTGCAATTCTAAGTGTGGTTGGGCGGAAGTTTTATCATCCAACATGGAAAAGAAGTAAATTACGAGAAATTAAAGGGCAACTTTTATTCTCTTTTTATCTTACTCTCGATAGTATATTAAATTATATTAACTCATCTATAACAACACCCATTGTTGCTCGTTTTCTCGGTGCTATATATGTTGGTGGGTATAATTTATCATTCAATGTCGCAGTTAACCCCCCATCTAAAATAAGTCCTATAATAACCAGAGTTTTATTTCCAGCCTTATCAAAGATACAAGATGATAATGATAAGCTTAGGATTAATTTTTTCAAACTCTTGCATGTGATTAGTTATATAAATTTCCCTGCATTACTTGGCTTATGCATCGTTGCTAAAGATTTTGTATATCTTGTATTTGGTGACAAATGGCTTTTTATAGTCCCAACTCTCCAGCTTTTATGTATTGCAGGCGCAATGCGCATGGTCGCAAATCCTATAGGTTCATTACTAATGGCGAAAGCCAAAATGGAGTTAAGTGTTAGATTTAATCTTGTTAAAATAATCATATTTATTCCTGTTCTATATTTTCTTACCATTTGGTATGGAATGGTAGGCGCGGCCACTGGCTTTTTAATTTGTCAGATAATTAATGCTTTATTAAGTTATTTTTTCTTACTTAAACCACTACTCGGTAAATGTTTCATTGATTATGTAAACAGTTTTTTCATTCCTTTTATACACACCTTACCTATGGTATTACTTTTGTTAGCTAGTAACCATTATGTAGCCAAAGTTACATTACTGCTTTTTATCCTAAAAATAGTCATATGTGGATTTATATATATATTAACAATTTTCATCAGTCCTAATAAGTTATTAACTGAGATGAAAGGATTGTTCCGACAATTGCTCTTAAAGAAATAAATGTACTGTTTAATGATCCCAGAGGGCATAATGAAATTATTAATGTCAAAAAGATCTTTTTTAAAAAAAATAATCCCAAGTCTAACTCTTTTCCCTGTTTTTGCTGGCAATACAAGTTCGAATAAAGATGTTTTTGAGTTACACGAAAATAAGAGTTTTACCGTTGAAAGTGTTAAAAAGTATATGTCACTTTTTAGCGGCGAATGTGTTTTTATTTCTGGGCGAGAGACAAATGTTGCTAACTCTTTTTTTTATTCGGGATATTTTGTTAGTACGCCTACAATTGCAGATGAATTAATTGACAACGTGATTTATATTCGTGGTAAAAATTGCTCATGGAAGAGGAAGATAGATGACTGTATTTATGTTAACTGGTTTGGTGCTATTGGTAATGGAGTTAATGATGATACAGATGCCATCTTTCGAGCCAATACTGTAGCGCACAATGAATGCTTGCCACTTAAATTCACCTCGGGGCATGTGTATCTCGTCAAAAATACATATGAGATCGACGTATCCAAGACCTCATGGTTATCATCGGACCTATCGACATTAAAGTGGGTTGATGATTTTAGTGCGGATTATGCTATAAGGTTATTCTCAAGCCAGCAAACTTATTCTAAACGTTATCAGAATGTTAAAACAGCTATGAGATGTATTGCATTAATAGGTGGCGGAATTACAAATCTTTTTGAAAGTTGCGCTATAAGTATTGGTGGGAATGAAAGAAATAGTTCACTCTTTTCAATTAATAAAGTTTCAATTCAGGGGTGGAGTACTGTATTAGCATTTGATAATAATTCATGGCGGATAAAATTTTCTGATTGCCAGTTTCTATGGGGAAATATTATAGCTCCTTCAAATAATAAGAATTCTGGGGAGTGTATGGTCTTTGATAATTGCATGTTTGCTGATAATCGAAGTTATACAGAATTACATTATGGTGATTGGTTCTTTTCAAAATGTTCGTTTGATAATCATGAGATTAAGTTATTTGGTGATTCAAATGTATTTATAAATCAATCACATATGGAAAACCCTGGGCGGAAAACCGCTGACTTTACAATACTTAGTGTTAACTCAATAAATAGCTTTGCATCAGTTACAGACAGTTTTGTATTTATAAGTCCGACCCCAAAACTAATAAACACACCTTTATTTTATGTGGTAAATGATAATGAAAATGGATTATATGTTCGTAATTTAAGATTCCAAGCCACTGAAAACTATAATCCATCAAAAGGTGTGGAGAATGCTTTAGTGCTTGTAGGTGGCGACGGTAAATCCTATTTAGAAAACGTTAGAGTCTCTTTGAATAATAAATCATACATGGCATTAAATAAAAATGACTCGTCAGTTTTGATGAATACAAGATTTATTGATGGGTTAAGATATTGGGATTTCAACGATGGCATTAGACTTCAAGAAAGCCATATTACCAATTTTTCTAATGTCGTTTTATTCTCAAAAAATGGAGCCAAGTTATCACAACATGTCTCAGTCAAATCGGATGGTGTGCTGTCGGGAGGATTGATGTTGAAGATAGTTAGTGGTGATTTCAAAATAACACTTGAGTGTTATGATTCTCTTGATAATAACATCTCCACACGAAGCTGGAATTGTTCTGCCTCCGACTATAGTGATTGGTCATGGGTCAGGTTTGGTGAAAAGTTACCAGGTAAAATTAGTCAAATTAAATTTTATTGTGAAAGTCTTGGTCAAGTTGTTGATGTTAAGCTTAGCAATATATTAATGGATGTCATTACTTAAATCGTATAACACAAGAGCCATAATATGATTGTCAACAAAATTATTGAAAACATTAGCATTCTAAAAAATAGATGTCGTTCTTCTGAATGCAGCGTTATTGGTGTTTTATTTAGGATGATGATATTTCAAAGTGTGCACAAAAAAAATATTTTAACTTCTCCTAATGTGAAAATAAGAAATATTAAAAATATTATACTTCAAGATAAAAGTAACTTGGTCATCGGTTTGTCAAACGTTAGTCATGTAAGTAATGATTCGCGATGTTATATAAATAATCGAGGTGAAATACATGTTTCAGGGAATGTATTTATAGCTAAAAATGTTAGGTTTGACATTTCTGAATCTAGCGTAGTTACTTTAAATGATTGCTATATAGGTCCTGAGACAGATATTATATCCTATTCTGGGCTCAGTATCGGAAAAGGGAGCATGGTTTCTTGGAGAGTTCAAATTCTTGATGAAGATTTTCATTTGGTTTCTTATAATGATAAAAAACCAAAAGACAATAAAGTTGTCATAGGTGAGAATTGCCTTATAGGCAACAATGTATCTATTAATAAAGGCTCTATCATTGCTGATGGTTGTGTTGTAGCGAGTCATTCAGTCGTTAATGGTATTTTTCTTGAAAAAAATTGTCTTATAGCAGGGGTTCCAGCAAAAGTGGTTAAAAGAAATATATCATGGGAGCACTAACATTTCTTCTCTCCTTGGCTGTTCCTTTTATGAGTATTACTGACTAAGATATGCTTGTATATAAATGAGTGATTGAATTATGACAATATCTCAGCATCGCTTTCGCTCGAATGCAAATGCTTCAATAATTTCTATGCTTCAGCGTTTTTCTGATATACTAATTATATTTTTAGGTATATACCTTTCATGCTTTATTAATGGCCAGTTATTCACTTTACAGTATGTACTGATTGCGCTTGTCGCACTGGTTGTATTCCAAATGATTGGCGGTATTACTGACTTTTATCGTTCATGGCGTGGCGTTGAGTTTTCTGTTGAATTGATTTTAATACTTAAAAATTGGTCGCTTTCTTTTTTACTGACCCTTGGTTTTGTTACCTTATTTTCAGATTTAGATTTGACATTCAGAATCTTTATTTTTTGGTATTTAGCTGTTTGTGTTGGCTTTGTTATTACTCGTTCTTTTATCAGAGCATTAGCAGGATTTTTCCGCCGCATTGGTTATAATAAAAGAAGTGTTGCTTTTGCTGGTTCTTTACCAGCAGGCATTAGTTTGCTGGAGACTTTCAGAAAGCAGCCTTGGTTAGGATTTGAGGTTAAGGGCATATATGAAGATTCCTATTCAGGTGGATATGATCCAGAACTTTATGCTGGAAAAATTTCTGATTTAATATATGAGGCAAGAAATGGAACCATAGATCGTATTTACATTGCAATGCATATGCGAGATGAGGTTGCCATAAAAAATATGGTATCACAATTGACAGATACTACTTGCTCCGTTCTTTTTATACCTGATATATTTACTTTTAATATATTGCAATCGCGTACAGAAGAAATAAATGGAGTGCCGGTTGTTCCTTTATTTGATTCACCGCTTAATGGCATTAATATGGTCTTTAAGCGTCTTGAGGATATAATTGTATCCTCTTTGATTCTTATTCTGATATCACCAATTCTTCTGGTCATAGCTACTGCTGTTAAAACTACGTCGAAAGGACCGGTTATTTTCCGCCAGGTGCGTTATGGAATGGACGGAAAACCTATAAAAGTCTGGAAGTTTCGCTCGATGACTGTGATGGAAAACGACGACAAAGTTATTCAGGCTACAAAAAATGATATCCGGGTGACTAAAGTTGGCAAGTTTTTGCGCAGTACTTCCTTAGACGAACTTCCGCAGTTCTTTAATGTACTTTTTGGTCAGATGTCCGTTGTAGGGCCTCGGCCACATGCAGTTTCACATAACGAGCAATATCGGTCCTTAATTCAGGGATATATGCTTCGTCATAAGGTTAAGCCAGGTATCACGGGCTTAGCACAAATTAATGGTTGGCGTGGTGAAACTGATACTTTGGAAAAAATGGAAAAACGAATCGAATATGATTTGTTATATATCAGAGGATGGAGCATTTGGTTAGATCTAAAAATAATATTCCTTACTGTCTTTAAAGGGTTTATTAACAAATCTGCTTATTAATCAGATGCTGCTTAAAACAAGCTTTGTGCATTTATAGTCCAAAATTTATATCTTGTGCTAGTTAACAAATTTTCACTATGAGCTCTTTGTACTTTGGGCTAACATTATCATCACATTTAAGCTGCGAACGTGTCGCAGTGACCACACCTGACAGGAGTATGTAATGTCCAAGCAACAAATCGGGGTTGTCGGTATGGCTGTGATGGGGCGTAACCTTGCGCTGAACATCGAAAGCCGTGGCTATACCGTCTCCGTTTTCAACCGCTCCCGTGAAAAAACTGAAGAAGTGATTGCCGAAAACCCAGGCAAGAAACTGGTTCCTTTCTATACGGTTAAAGAGTTCGTTGAGTCTCTGGAAACGCCTCGTCGTATCCTGTTAATGGTGAAAGCGGGCGCGGGTACCGATGCTGCTATCGATTCCCTGAAACCGTATCTGGATAAAGGCGACATCATCATTGATGGCGGCAACACCTTCTTCCAGGACACCATCCGTCGTAACCGTGAACTGTCTGCCGAAGGTTTTAACTTTATCGGTACCGGTGTTTCCGGTGGTGAAGAGGGGGCCCTGAAAGGTCCTTCCATTATGCCTGGTGGCCAGAAAGAAGCCTATGAGCTGGTTGCTCCAATTCTGAAGCAGATCGCGGCGGTTGCAGAAGACGGTGAACCATGTGTGACCTATATCGGTGCTGACGGTGCTGGCCATTATGTGAAGATGGTTCATAACGGCATCGAGTATGGCGATATGCAACTGATTGCAGAAGCTTATGCGCTGTTGAAAGGCGGTCTGGCTCTTTCCAACGAAGATCTGGCGCAAACATTCACCGAATGGAACGGAGGTGAACTGAGCAGTTACCTGATCGACATTACCAAAGATATCTTCACCAAGAAGGATGAAGAAGGTAAGTACCTCGTTGATGTTATTCTTGATGAAGCTGCAAACAAAGGTACCGGTAAGTGGACCAGCCAGAGCTCACTGGATCTCGGCGAACCTCTGTCTCTGATCACCGAGTCCGTATTTGCTCGTTACATCTCTTCGCTTAAAGACCAGCGTGTAGCCGCGTCGAAAGTGCTGAGTGGTCCGCAGGCTCAACCGGCCGGTGATAAAGCGGAATTTATCGAAAAAGTTCGTCGCGCGTTGTACCTCGGTAAAATCGTTTCCTATGCTCAGGGCTTCTCCCAGCTGCGTGCTGCTTCTGATGAATACAACTGGGACCTGAACTATGGCGAGATCGCTAAGATTTTCCGCGCTGGCTGCATCATTCGTGCGCAGTTCCTGCAGAAGATCACCGATGCTTATGCGCAAAACGCTGGCATTGCTAACCTCCTGCTGGCGCCGTACTTCAAACAGATCGCTGATGACTATCAACAGGCGCTGCGTGATGTCGTGGCTTATGCTGTGCAGAATGGTATTCCGGTACCGACGTTCTCTGCCGCAATTGCTTATTACGACAGCTACCGTTCTGCGGTTCTGCCGGCTAACCTGATTCAGGCTCAGCGTGATTACTTTGGTGCGCACACCTATAAGCGTACTGATAAAGAAGGTGTATTCCATACCGAGTGGTTGGAATAATCTTTATATGCCACAGTCAGGCCAATTGGCCTGACTGTTATCTATTGTTTTTTCTACAATAAACTGATCAAAGTCATCTTATTTGTACGTCTTCATTATTTTTAGCTCTAATAAACCAAGTGTTTATCTTTTAAGAATTTGCCATATTTATACTTCTGTATATCTATAATAATCTGCTTCTGGCCTCAGAATATATCTGGGTGTTTAATAACAGGGTTTTAATTAAAGGATATTAATATGTTGCTTCCTGTGATCATGGCTGGTGGTACCGGCAGTCGTCTCTGGCCGATGTCTCGCGAGCTTTACCCGAAACAGTTCCTCCGTCTGTTCGGGCAGAACTCCATGCTGCAGGAAACCATCACCCGACTTTCGGGCCTTGAAATCCATGAACCGATGGTCATCTGTAACGAAGAGCACCGCTTCCTGGTGGCCGAACAGCTGCGTCAGCTCAACAAGCTGTCCAACAACATTATTCTTGAGCCGGTCGGGCGCAACACCGCCCCGGCCATCGCCCTGGCGGCTCTTCAGGCTACCCGTCACGGTGAGGACCCGCTGATGCTGGTCCTCGCTGCCGACCATATCATCAATAACCAGCCGGTCTTCCACGACGCCATCCGCGTCGCCGAGCAGTATGCCGATGAAGGCCATCTGGTCACCTTCGGTATCGTGCCGAACGCCCCTGAAACCGGCTACGGCTACATCCAGCGCGGCGTGGCCCTCACCGACAGCGCCCACACCCCGTACCAGGTGGCCCGCTTCGTGGAGAAGCCGGACCGCGAGCGCGCCGAGGCCTACCTCGCCTCCGGGGAGTACTACTGGAACAGCGGCATGTTTATGTTCCGCGCCAAAAAATACCTCTCCGAGCTGGCCAAATTCCGCCCGGATATCCTCGAAGCCTGCCAGGCCGCGGTCAATGCCGCCGACAACGGCAGCGACTTCATCAGCATTCCGCATGACATTTTCGGCGAGTGCCCGGACGAGTCCGTGGACTACGCGGTAATGGAGAAAACCGCCGACGCGGTGGTGGTCGGTCTCGATGCCGACTGGAGCGACGTCGGCTCCTGGTCCGCCCTGTGGGAGGTCAGCCCGAAAGACGAGCAGGGCAACGTCCTCAGCGGTGACGCGTGGGTGCACAACAGCGAAAACTGCTACATCAACAGCGACGAGAAGCTGGTGGCGGCCATCGGCGTGGAGAACCTGGTGATTGTCAGCACCAAGGACGCCGTGCTGGTGATGAACCGCGAGCGTTCCCAGGACGTGAAGAAGGCGGTCGAGTTCCTCAAGCAGAACCAGCGCAGCGAGTACAACCGCCACCGCGAGATTTACCGTCCCTGGGGCCGCTGCGACGTGGTGGTCCAGACCCCGCGCTTCAACGTCAACCGCATCACCGTGAAACCGGGCGGCGCCTTCTCGATGCAGATGCACCACCACCGCGCCGAGCACTGGGTCATTCTCGCCGGGACCGGCCAGGTGACGGTCAACGAGGCCCTCATCACCGGCGAGGCGGACCCCATCACCAAGGACCCGGGGGACGAGCTGCTCAGCGGCAGCTTTGTGGTGTCCGGCAAGTGCGGCTCTAAGCAA
>OGEB01000808.1_pt1 | contig 17612 bp, 13 predicted proteins | sample 1570541 | NCBI WGS metagenome assembly OGEB01 (sample SAMEA2581975, study PRJEB24529) | metagenome | biome: Human gut stool | place: China | collected 2011 | reverse complement strand
TAGCTTGGAGTGGTCTTCAAACAGAAGCTCTATGCCTGTTCTTAGAATCGGCTCTCCGCCCGTGAGACGAATCTTTTCTACGCCGTTGGCAGCAAAGATCCGTCCCAATCGAATGATTTCCTCAAAGGAAAGAACTTCGGTATGAGAAAGGAAGCAATGGTCTTTCTCGAATTTTTCCTTCGGCATGCAGTAACGGCACCGAAAATTACAGCGGTCAGTTATAGAAATTCTGACATCGCGTAAAGGGCGCCCGCGGGAATCAATCCAGTGAGTATCGTCACGACGGATTTCACCGACCAGCGGGACCGTTTTGGTGGCGGCCTTAATTGGAATAACACGAGAAGACATGCTTGCGGTTTCAATTCGACGAAAAAAGTACGTTGATTATAAGGATTCCCGCTTAATCTCTGCTGACTTATTTGAGCATCGGCTGCGGAATACAGTTTGCGAACGCCTTCGAAACCGTTTTCTGGGAAGAAAATTTCCGATCAAACATTTCCGATCCTGCAGCTTTACCCGCAATTCAAAACAAAAAAGCACTGCAGAACAAAAAATTCTGCAGTGCAAGTACAACCGGGGAGAGGTTGATAATCGCCGAGAAATCAGCCCTTCATTGCCTTAGCGCGGGCAAGTGCTTCGCGAGCAGTACAGAGGGCTGGCCAAAAATACGGCGCGCTTAACAATGCTGGCCTCGATTGCCAACATGTTCATCGGAAATTGCTTCGAAAATCGAACTAAGGTGAGCTTCGTCTAGGATAACTGTATCTATTGGGGAGGAAATTGATTGATTAGGCCCCAATCAACTCCTCCTGAATGGAAAATTTCGGCCAGATCCTTTGAAAATTAAGTCTCTAAAGGCCATTGGGAAGAATCAAGCATTTTACAGAGCTTCCTTAGTTCTGTTTTAGAAAAACGGAATTTGCCTCAACCCTATTGTGAAGAGCCCAAGACAAAATAGGTCTCCTAACTTCCGTAGGAAAAAACATCAGACCTCGACTTGTCTCTCAGGATTTCCGCCAAGTGGGTATTTAGTTTTTTATAAAAAACCGCTAGAGTGTCGATCTAATTATTCACCCGTCCAAGAGGCCGCACATGATCGACAAGGCAACAAGAGAGAAGATTATTTCCTTAATTCGTCGGGAGGTTGTGCCTGCACTAGGCTGCACCGAACCCATCGCGGTCTCTTTGGCAGTTGCTAAAGCAACCGAGCTCTTAGGTATGCAGCCCGAAGAAATCAATCTTGGTCTTAGCGGTAACATTATTAAGAACGCCATGGGAGTCGGCATTCCGGGAACCGGGATGATCGGGCTGCCGATTGCTATCGCTCTTGGAAGTCTCATCGGAAAATCCGAATACGGTCTCGAGGTCCTCAAGGAAGTCTCCCCCGAGGCGGTCGATAGAGGGAAAGCGTTTATCGAATCGGTTCCAATCAATATCAAACACTTGCCGGATTCTCCTTCTAACCTTCATGTTGACGTTGAGGTCCGAGCTCAAGGTCATTCGGCTCGAGCCGTTATTTCGCGCGAACACACCTTCTTTGTTTTCTTGGAAAAAGACGGTAGGACGATTTTTGCTGAGGAAGAGGGTGCCGGAAACGGTGATGCCCAAGACGCAGATGACGTGCAGCTGAATTTCAGAATGGTTTTTGATTTTGCGACGACGGCTCCGTTAGAAGAAATCCGATTCATGAAAGAAGCTCAGAGACTCAATGAAGAGGCCGCAGAATTCGCGTTAAAAGGTGATTACGGCCACTCTCTCGGAGCCATGATCCGGAATAACGGAGTGAAGTACATGGGCGACTCCACTCTGGCACACATGGTTGAATTTACTTCGGCTGCTTGTGATGTCCGCATGGGCGGTGCCACGGTTCCGGTGATGTCTAATTCCGGCAGCGGCAACCAAGGAATTACCGCGACTTTGCCGGTTGTTGTTTTCGCTAAAGATCTGAACGAAACCGCAGAGCAAATGATTCGCGAGCTGACCCTAACCCCATTACCGAGTGTCTATATCAAACAAAGTTTGGGTCGGCTTTCGGCTCTTTGCGGCTGCGTTGTGGCTTCTACCGGTGCTTCTACTGCTATCACTTGGCTGATGGGCGGCGGATATGCAGACGCCTGTGCTGCGGTTAAAAATATGGTGGCTAACTTGTCGGGAATGCTCTGTGACGGAGCTAAGCCGGCTTGCTCCATGAAAATCTCTTCAGGCGTTTCGACCGCTTTGATGTCTGCGATGCTGGCCATGAACGGCCGGTGTGTGTCCAGTATTGAGGGAATTGTCAGCGAGGATGTGGATCAGACAATTCACAATCTCACCTTAATCGGTAAGGAAGCAATGGTCGAGACAGATCGTCAGGTGCTCGAGATCATGACGCACAAATGAGAAATGGGCCTGATAGCACTAAAAAATCTAAGAACAGAGCCTACTCTTTTCTTCAAAGAGCAAGGCTATTTGAGCTAACACAAGTTCTATCAGCTGCCCTCTGTTTTCCTGTTTTTGCGCTGGAATATCAAAATTGGCTTCCGACAACATTGATTGGGCGCCAACTTCATCAGCGTGACAATTGGAAAACAGACTATGAACTCAACTCAAAGTAGCGCCGTAGATTGCATAACTTTTTGTGCTTATTATGAAAAGTGGCTGCAAATTTATAAACAAGGTGCGGTAAAGGACGTAACTTACAACAAATATGTAATGACGTTACGATGGCTTCGGAGATTAATTCCTGATTTAGTGATTCAAAATTTGAATCGGCTCAATTATCAGGATCTGCTAAATCGATACGCGGCCACGCACGAAAGACAAACAACGATGGATTTTCACCATCAACTCAAAGGAGCAATTCTTGACGCCGTCGATGACGGTTTAATTGACAGAGACCCAACTCGCAAGGCGATTATCAAAGGGAAAACTCCCAGGCCCAAGAAGGCGAAGTTTTTAAATCAGTTTGAACTGCATAAATTACTTTCGGCTCTTGATATTTCCGGGCCATTGAATTGGGACTGGTTTATTCTTCTCGTGGCCAAGACCGGAATGCGATTTTCTGAGGCTTTGGCTCTTACGCCGAACGACTTTGATTTTTCTAGACAGACCGTAACGGTGAGCAAAACATGGGATTACAAGTCAGGGAAAGGTTTTCTGCCGACAAAAAATAAATCTTCGATCAGAAAGATCCAGATAGATTGGCAAATAGCGATTCAATTTGCAGCCCTTATCAGAGAACTTCCTAAAGAAGAGCCTATTTTCGTTAAAACGGCAGTTTTTAACTCGACTGTTAACGGGCGCCTTCGGAAATTATGTCTTAAAGCCGAGATTCCAGTGATTTCGGTTCATGGATTAAGGCATACACACGCATCTCTCCTCCTATTTGCAGGAGTTTCAATTGCAAGTGTTGCTAGAAGGCTCGGGCACGCGAGTATGAATACGACTCAAAAAACATATTTGCATATTATTCAAGAGCTAGAAAACAAAGATGTTGATCTTGTGATGAGATCTTTATCGGGACTGACCTAAAAGTTACTCACGCTGATGAAGAGTAATAGCTTTATCTATTGTTTTGAAAAAAATACCAATCTGTCTTTGTTCTTTCTGAGATCGAGGGAAAAATAATTTCTTTGCCTCCATGGCTTGTTTTGTAATGTGAATCATTGTCGAACCATTGGAGCCTTGTAGCAAAGTCTCACGGTCTCTCTGTAGCAATGAAAGTAGAAATGCTTTATCAGTATCTTTTCCCGGTAATAGCTTCCAGATATGGTAATGGTAGATAACTTTATCCCCCTCCCAAATATGGGGGCCGAAAGTAGCTGACCAGGTATATAACAAATCACCTTTATTTGCATAAAACTTCTCAGGTAATACCAGGTCTGAAAAGTACCACTTATCATTCGTATAAAAATTTCCGACTCTTAGGACAGGATATTTACCTTTACTCAATAATTCTGATTGAGAAAAAGCTCTTCCATTTAAAAAAGTTGCAGCTGTATTAAGCTCACGCTGTTCCCAAGTGTGTCTTTAAAAGTGGTTACAGAATAAGCATCCCCTCCGGACTTTGGCATGTACCCAGATAATCTAAATAGGCCTAAATTTGGGGTAATTTACTCTAAGAATGTATTTATTTTGTCTTAATTTCGTAATTGCAGAAGTAAGTGATAATCTCATAACTCAGTAGGTTAATAAAAAAGTTAAGGTTGGCTATAAAAATATGTCTTCACTCACTCAAGAACAGTTAAATAAAAGCTTGTGGGCAGCTGCCGATGACATGAGGAAAAGTATGTCGGCAGATGATTACAAAGACTACCTTCTTGGATTGGTTTTCTTTAAAAATCTTTCTGACGAAATTCTCTATGAAGTTGTTGATCTAGTAGAGAATAGAAAACCCGAAAGCTTGGATGAAGCTCAAAGAATTTTTGAGCGTTATTACCTTTCTGAAGATAAAGACTTATTAGAGGAAGAAATAAGAAAAAAATTTGGGTGCTTCATTAAACCTGAATCAACTTTTTCTCATTTGGCCCAAGAAGTAGAAAACCGAACATTTATGCTGTCGTCGTTGTCTCAAATTTTTAGAGATATCGAACAGAGTCAAGGACTCTTTTATGAAGGGTTGTTCGAGGACTTTGACATCAATTCTAAAAAACTTGGGAAAACGGCTGCAGAAGCTAATAAACTCATTTCTTCTGTCATTACTCAATTGGCGGATATTGATTTCCACGCATATGGTCATGATGCGCTCGGAGATGCATATGAATATCTAATTTCAAAATTTGCCTCTGAATCAGGGAAAAAGGCGGGGGAATTTTATACGCCTAGGGCGGTTTCACGTTTGCTGGCTAGAATCGTTACAGATGGCCAAGAACATAAAAATGCTTTCTCGGTCTACGACCCAACCATGGGTTCTGGATCGTTATTGTTACAAGTGAAAAATTTTATTGTTGATTCGCCGACCCTTAACCTAACAAACAAAATTCAATATTTTGGGCAGGAAATAAAAAATCAAACCTATAACCTCGCAAGGATGAATATGATCCTCCATGGGGTTTCATCATCCCAGCAACATCTTCGATTTGGTGATACGTTAGGTGTGGATTGGCCTTCTGACGAGCAAACTACTTTTGATGCTGTTGTTATGAATCCGCCTTACTCGCAAAAATATGATGCTAGCGAAGGCCTTCTTATGGATCCTCGATTTGCATCATTTGGCAAGCTCCCTCCTAAAAGCAAGGCCGATTATGCTTTTCTTCTTCACGGCTTCTATCACTTAAAAGACTCCGGAACGATGGCAATTGTTTTGCCTCACGGGGTTCTGTTCAGAGGCTCCTCCGAAGAAGCGATTCGGAAGAAGTTACTTGAGGAAGGAAAAATTTACGCTGTGATTGGTCTTCCGGCTGGTATTTTCTACTCTACCTCAATTCCAACCTGCATTTTGGTTCTGAAAAAGAATCACACATCGCGGGATGTTCTTTTCATCGATGCATCGAAGGAATTTAAAAAAGAAGGTCCAAGAAATTTCCTTCTTGACGAGCATTTGGACAAAATTTTCAACGCCTACAAAGAACGTAAATCAATCAAAAAATTCTCTTATCTTGCGAGCTTAGAAGAAATTCAATCACAGGGATTCAATTTAAATATTCCCCGCTATGTTGATACCTCAGAAGAAGAAGAGGAAATCGACTTGGAAGGCGTTTTTACAGAACTTCTAAGCATAGAAACAGACGAAAAACAGCTGAAGTCGGAACTTAACGGATTTTTCAAACAACTTGGGCTTAAAAACGAAATTTGAGGGTTAAAAATGGAAAAAAAAGAGAAAGCCCCCGTCCTTCGTTTTAAAGACACAAACGGAAAAGACTATCCCGCTTGGGAACAGCGTAAGTTAAACGAAATAGCCTCAATATATGATGGAACGCATCAGACGCCAAGATACACCAGTAACGGAATTCCTTTTCTATCCGTAGAAAACATTACAACGTTACAGTCAAGTAAGTTTATCTCTGAGAAAGATTTTCTTAGAGATTTTCCGGTATATCCCAAAAAGGGAGATGTACTGTTAACGAGAATTGGAGATGTAGGCACAGCCAATGTTTATGAAAGAAATCAAAAGGTTGCATTCTATGTAAGTTTAGCTTTATTAAAACTTAGAGAAACTGATCCCTATTTTGTTAATGCTTCCTTTAGAAGCAATTCTACAAGAAAAGAAGTTTGGAAGAGAACCCTCCATATCGCATTTCCGAAAAAAATTAATAAAAACGAAATAGGTAAAGTAAATATTCAAATTCCTTCTCTCGCGGAACAGCGGAAAATTGGCATCTTTTTTTATTCATTAGATAGGCTTATTACTCTTCATCAGCGTAAGTTAGAGGCACTAAAAAAATTAAAAAGAACATTGCTTCAAAAAATGTTTCCGAAAAAAGGTCACTTAAAACCGGAGCTCCGATTTTTTGGATTTACGAATGATTGGGAACAGCGTAAGTTGGAGGATATTTGCGATGTTAGGGATGGAACCCACTCTTCTCCCAAATACTTCGATAACGGATTCCCTCTCGTTACGTCTAAGAATTTAAGAGACGGAGTAATCGATCTTTCCGACGTTCAATTGATTTCAAAAGAGGATTATTTAGAGATCAATAAGCGTTCCAAGGTTGACTTAAATGACATCCTAATGAGCATGATTGGAACGATAGGCAACCTTGCTTTGATAAAGGAAGAGCCAACATTTGCAATAAAAAATGTTGCCCTGATTAAGTCGACTGACAAGGTAAAAATGGATTATCTCTTTAGCTACTTATCATCGCCTTCCTCAAAATGCGATATTGATAAGTCGGTTGAGGGAGGCACCCAAAAATTTCTATCCTTAACTAAGGTTCGCGGATTGAAGATTTTGCTCCCCGGTATTGAAGAACAACAAAAAATAGGGTCGTTTTCTGTTTTGTTGGACGGTGTTATTACTCTTCATCAACGTAAGTTGGAAATTTACAAAAAATTAAAGAAAGGTTTGCTTCAAAAAATGTTTATTTAGGAGGGAAAAATGTCCGAACTTGAGTCAAACATTGAGAAAAGCTTGATAAATCAACTTACATTGGGGGTATCTCAATGGACATATAGACCTGATATAAAAAATACAGAACAGCTGTGGGCAAATTTTCGGACTAAATTAAATCAAAACAACATAGGAGTTTTGAGAGGTCAGGAAATTACTGACCTCGAGATGGAGCAGATCAAGGCTTATATGGCTGAGCAAGGCGCGAGTACATACAAGGCCGCCTTGTGGCTTGCAGGTGAACACGGAATAGCTCAGATTCCGTTAGTTCGTGAAGATGCATCCCTGGGTACAGTTTCGTTGATGGCGCTTAATAATCGAGAGGTTGCAGGCGGACATTCTTCTTATGAAGTAATCAACCAATTTTCCCCTTCTGACGCCGACAGAGATAGAAGATTCGATGTATCACTGCTTGTCAATGGCATCCCTCTTGTCCACATCGAACTAAAGAATCAAGATCATCCCTACATGGATGCCTTTAGGCAGATACAAAAATATTGCCGGGAAGGGCAGTTTTGCGGATTATTTAGTTTCGTGCAGATGTTTGTAGTTTCAAATGGGACGGACACCAAATATATCGCCTCTAACATCAACGGAGAAATGGGCGAGAAATTTCTGACAAGTTGGGTCGATGAGGAAAACAAAAGAGTAAATGGTTATTTGGATTTTGCCAAAGCAGCACTCAATGTTCCGATGGCTCACCTAATGGTCGGTAAGTATTCCGTTATTGATGAGGCAAATAGACGGCAAATCTTACTGCGTCCTTACCAGATCCATGCCATTACTAAGGTGAGAGAAGCTTCGAGAAAAAATAATTCGGGTTACGTTTGGCATACGACAGGTTCGGGAAAGACACTGACTTCTTACACAGTAACGAAGAACCTTCTCGACATTCCGTCAATTGATAAAACGATCTTTTTAATCGACAGAAAAGACCTCGATAAGCAGACTTCCGATGATTTTCGTTCCTATGCTTATAACGACGATATAGACATCGATAAGACTGAAAATACTAGGGATCTCGAAAAGAAACTGTTAAGCAACACCAGAGTTGCTATCGTTACAACGATTCAAAAATTACAAAATATCATTCGAAAGTACTCAAGCGACTCCCTGGATGCTACTGCTCTGAAGAAGAAAAATAACCTCAGAAATAAGAGGATAGCTTTCGTAGTTGATGAGTGTCATAGGACAGTTTCGCCGCAGACAAAAAAAGAGTTAGATGATTTTTTTGGCGAGCCGGGAAGACCTAGTCTATGGTTTGGCTTTACAGGCACTCCAATCTTCGCTGAGAATAAAAGGGAGGCTCTTGGTAATCTTGCGCGTACAACTGAAGAGTTATATGGTCCAATTCTTCATAAGTACACGATTAAAGAAGCTATTCATGATGGCGCTGTATTAGGCTTTCAAATTCAATCGATGGGTAAGGGCAAGGAGTCGCTTCAAGAAATAGCACTTCAAAATAACCTCGAGACTCAGGACAAACTTGCAGACATGTCAGAGACTGACCTTGAAAAATTAGTACTCCGGCGTTGCGAGGCCAGCAATCAGGATCTCTATAACAATCCGACTCATCGAGAGAAGGTCGTTGATTACATATTGAACAGAAGCTCTGGAAAATTCAATATTAATGCAGGAGCAGGTAATACGTTCGAAGCCATGCTTACTTGCAGTTCAATTAAAGAAGCCCAAGCCTATTACAAACTTTTTAAAGAATTTAAAAACAGAGGAAAGATCAAGGAAGGCATTCTTTCCAAACTTCCGGATTTTCCAAAAGTAGCAATCACGTATACGGTTGGAGAAAATGAGGATGGGGCGCAGGTAAATCAAAAAGAAATGGCGGAGGCCCTAAAAGACTATAAGGAAATGTTTCCTAAGGCTCCTGCAGATATTTCCGATTTGAACGCTTACAACGCGGATCTAAATAAAAGGCTGGCTCGAAAAGAATCGAGATATAGAAGAAGGGAAGAACAGCTGGATCTAGTCATCGTTGTGGATCGGCTGTTAACAGGCTTCGATGCTCCCTGTCTTTCGACGATCTTTTTAGATCGGCCGCCCATGAAACCTCAGCATCTTATTCAAGCTTTTTCAAGGACAAATCGAATTTTCAACGCGACGAAGAGATACGGCCAGGTTGTGACACTTCAATATCCTTTGGAATACTCAAAGAAGATTGATGAGGCCTTGTTGCTGTACTCTAACGGAGGTGCTTCTGAAGTTTCAGCTCCTGCCTGGAAAACTATTAAGCATGATTTGAAGCAAGCAGCACAAGAGCTTAAAGCTTTAACAATATCCAGTGAAGACATAGATGAGTCATCTCCGGAGAGCATTGAGAAAATTAAACTTTTCGTCAGAGCTTTCCAGAAAGTTGACAGACTGCTGAGCAGCGCTCAGGTCTATGACGAATTTGAGGACGAAGAAGAACGTAATTCTTTGGGGATTACGGTTCAAAAGCTACAGTCGATGGCGGGGCTTTATCAAAACGCCCGCGAGAAAATCAAGAAAGAAGGAGGAGACGATCCCAATCCGCTCATGTTAGATCTTGATTACGAACTAGAAGCTGTTAAGTCGTTCGAGGTTAACTATAACTACCTAATGAATCTCATCCAGACCTTTGTTCCAAACGAAAAAACAACAGAGAAGACAGAGATTGATCCTAAGGCCGACGCTAGAGTGAAGAAGTTCATCGAATTGTATAAACGTAGCAATACTGCGATTGGCGAGATCATCGAAAAGTTTTGGGATGATTTAAAACAAGAGCCAAATAATTTTGCTGGCAAAGATGTCCTCGTGATTATGTACAGCCGTGTTCGAGAAATTCAAGACGTTGCACTTCAGATGTTTTCAGAAGAGTGGGCTGTTCCTATTGAGGAATTAAACGCCGTTAGGGATAGCTGGAATGGCGGAGAGGTACCGGAACTTAATGGTAACTACGATGAATATTCGGGTCGTCACGATGAGTCGAAACTGAGGTACAAGCATAATCTGCGCAAGGCTGCGAAAAAGTTATTCATTAACACTCTTGCACCTCTACAACAATTCTGAGCTGGTAGATTTAGTTTAGGCAACTGTTGCTAGAAGTTTTGATTGGACGATTCCGAGAAAATAGACGGGTAAAACTGGATGATGAAAAAAGAAAAGGACGGAGTGATTTATATACTGACGAACCCATCTTTTCCGGAATACGTAAAAATTGGGTACGCCGCGAATGTCCAGGAACGATTACGAAGCCTTAATCGAAGTGAATGTATCCCCTTTGCTTTTAGAGTTTATGCTACTTATGAAGTTTCTGTTCGTTTAGGGGATAAGGTTCTGCATTCCTTAATCGACCGGTTAAACCCAGGCTTAAGGGCAATCGAAACTTTTGATGGAAGGACTAGAACAAAAGAGTTTTATGCCATGGCGCCTGAGGATGCCTATGCACTATTAGAAAGTATCGCCACGATAAGCGGTACGAAAGACAAACTGAAGCGGTTTACTCTGGAAGGCCACGAAATTACAGATGAACAGGTTGCTGCAGAAGTTAGAGCTGAAGTTGAAGAACGGAGGGCTCCCTTCTCTTTTCAAATGTGTGGAATCGAAGCAGGCTCAAAAATAGTATTGGATGGTCATGACGAGGTGATAGCAATCGTAATGGATGATCGTCAAATTGAATGCCAAGGTGAAATTGGTTCTTTATCCGGTCTTGCTAAGAAGTTACTGAGAACTTCTCACCCGCTGCAAGGGCCAAAATATTGGACGTACAACGGAAAGACTTTGGATAAAATAAGAGAAGAAAAAGAGGCCCTAGGGGCCTACAATTGAAAAGAAATAGTGAGGTTAGGAATAATTAGCTAACCTCACACTAAGTTTTCCTGTTAAGAGACTACGGTTGACAACTTAGGGCTGTTAATCTCTCCAGCGCCAAGTAACTGAAGAAAGCACCAGCAGGGATCAACACCATGTCATTGAAATCAAAGTACGGGCTGTGCAGGGCTTCTTTATGTTCCGTATCCTTTACTCCGATAAAGAAGAAACAGCCTGGCAAAACCTTTTGATAGGAGCTGAAATCCTCACTGATCATGTAAGGCTCTGACAGTTCAATAACGTTCTTAGCTCCGAAGCAACGATCGGCCGCTTCTTTTGCTTCTTTTGTGAGCTCGGGATCGTTATTGACGGCAGAAACGCGGCGTTCATAGACGGTTTCCGCTTTAATGCCATAAGCCGCAGCGATGCCTTGTGAGAGACGTGTCAACTCTTCTTCAATTGTGTCTCGAATAGATTCGTCAAAAGTTCTCACCGTGCCGATCATCTTGACGGAGTCAGAAATGATGTTGTAAGCGCGTGATCCCTCAGTATTGAAACTGCATACAGAAACAACAGCGGATTTAAGCGGATCCAATGTGCGCGAAACCAAGTGCTGAAGAGCGTTATAAATTTCTGTGGCTACCGGCAGCGGGTCCTTGCCAAAATTCGGACGTGCGCCGTGTGTCCCTACTCCGACGACGCGGATAGAAAACAGGTCGCAGGCCGCCATGGTCGGACCAGCTTTAAAAGCAATCGTTCCGACATCAAGGGAGGGTTCGTTGTGTGCGCCGTAAATCTCTTTAACGTCGTATTTTTGGAAGATACCAGAGTCGATGACGCTTTGTGCACCGGCGACATTTTCTTCGTCGGCCTGGAAGACGCAGAGAATGCGGCCGGGGAAGTCACGATGCTTGGCTAAATAGATGATTGCAGCAATCAGCCAAGTTTGATGGCCATCGTGCCCGCAAGAGTGGGCGCTGCCGTTTTGGGAAGCCCAAGCACACCCGGATTTTTCTTCAATCGGTAGGGCGTCGATATCGGCTCTCAGCGCAACGGTTGCACCGGGTCTGTTTCCCTCGATTAAGAGAAATCCGCTTCCCGGGGAAGTTTCGGTATCTAAACCAGGAATGCCGAACTCTTCAAGAGTGGATTTGATGCGGGCAAGAGTGTCTTGTGTGTTGAAACCGACTTCCGGATTTTCGTGGACGGTTTTGCGGAAGGAGATCAAACGAGATTCGTACTGTTGAAGCTCCTGACGAATGCTTTCAAGATCTATCGTGTTTTTCATTTCCAGCTAATTTAGCCAATCAAATAAATCGACATTCTCGGAAGGTAGGGGCCGATAGTCAAGAGCCGAAGAGCATTAGGATTAAGGACTAAGTACTGCATCATGAATATTTCGTCCTAAATACTGGGGCGGTGCAGTTTTTTTGCGAAGTTTGTCCCAAGAAAGTTTTTTCAGAAGAGGCTCGGTAAAGGAGCAGAAGGCTCGAAAGCAGACCGATTTTTCGACTAAAACTAATCGAAAATACTCATTCACTTGTTGTTACGAAAAAGAAATTCTTCGATTCTCAAAAGATAAAATCAAAATCGAAGAAAAACTTTGTTGCCCTGAGCCTGATGGGGACGAGCCTTTGCATTGGATCGTAGTCGGCTCACCCAAGAAGTTTTTCCTCCTTTATAAGCTTTTGCTTGTGAGGAAATTAAAACAAACCTACAAATCTCAAATACAGGAGGGCGCCTAAGAGCGCACCAGAACAATGTTTACTTCGATGTATTGGTATCTTTTTATCTGCCTTTTATTCTTCGGAATAGGAGACTTCCTTGGCGTGGTGACCAAAGCCAAGGTCTCTGCAGTGTTCGTGAGCTTAATGCTCTTCTTAATCGCCTTTATGGCCGGCTGGATTCCTCCCGACGTTATTAAGAAGGCAGGCTTGGACCAAATTGCTAAATGGTCTGTGATTTTGCTCGTCTTCTCCATGGGTACGACAATCAATATGCGCGAACTGATCGCAGAATGGCGTACAGTGGTTACCGCTCTCTTGGCGATGGGCGTCATTATGCTCGGCGCATTTTTGATGATGCCGTTCATCGGATACGAAAACACCATGGTCAGCGTACCTATCGTGACCGGCGGTATCGTAGCCACTCAGATCATGACCAGCGGAGCTATGGAACATGGCTTTGCCCTGGCAGCTGCATTAGGTACGATTGTTTTCGCAGTGCAGAAGTTCATCGGTACTCCGTTAGCCAGCTACTTCGGTCTGAAAGAAGCTCGTTTCTTAATCGATGAATACCGCAAAACCGGTGTCGTACCTCAAGATACTTATGCGCCTAAAAAAGAACCGGCAGCGGGTCCTACATTCTTTGAGGGGCACAAGAAGTATTACGGGCAGTTCACTTGTTTAGCCATTACAGCGCTTTTCTCCTGGATCGCCTTTGTGATTGGCAAATGGACAGGCCTTTCCGCAACAATTTGGGCTTTGATTTTGGGAGCAGCTGTCGGAAGTACCGGTTATCTGCCTCGCAATATTCTGAAGCATGCCAATGCCGGCGGCTTACTGAACTGCGCTGTTTTCTGCGCCATCATTCCGTCGCTTGCCTCAATTAAGCCGGAAAATCTCCTGACCCTGTCTTACTCGATCTGCGTGATCTTCGCGATTTCGATCTTCTGCATCATCGTTTTCTTCAAATACCTTCCCTTGTGGAAGATCATCGGTTCCAAGAACGTTGCCGTCGGCGTCGCTGCCTGCCAGTTAATCGGTTTCCCGGCTACTTACTTGGTCGTTAATGAAATCATTAACGCCGTTGCCGAAACCGAGGAAGAAAAGAAGATTATTCATGAACGCTTAATGGCGAAGTACCTCGTTGCAGGCTTCGTGACCGTGACAACGTTCTCCGTGATCGTTGCCGGTATCTTCGTGAAGTTCATCTAATCCCGATTTCAAGGTTAGGAAATAAAACATGATTAAATTTGATCCTCAAAATTATCCCTATCCGTCCAAACGTAACGTGGTTTATGCCCGCAACGGCATGTGCAACGCAGGCAACCCGCATGCAGCTTCCGCCGGACTTCAGACACTTTTGAAGGGCGGCAATGCAGTTGACGCGGCTGTCTCAATGGCCAGCGCTATGCCGGTGGTTGAACCGACCGGCAACGGTTTAGGCGCCGACTGCTTCGTGATCCTTTGGTATGAAGGGAAAATGTACGGCCTGAACGCCTCAGGCCCGGCTCCTAAGTCTCTTTCTGTTGCTGCCTTAAAAGACAGAGGATTCGAAAAGATCCCTTCCTACGGTGTCGAACCTATTGATGTTCCGGGTGCGGTTGCCGGCTGGATGACGCTTCATGAACGATTCGGCAAACTTCCTTTGGAAGAAGTAATGGCTCTTGCCATTCGCTACGCCGAAGAAGGCTATCCGGTGACCCCGAATATTTCCCGTCTCTGGCAGGAAGCTTTCGAAAACTATTACAAATATCGCGATCGTCCGGATTTCCAGGGCTGGTTCGATACATTCGCTCCCAACAACACTTGGCTCAAACCCGGCGAGATGTTCCGCTGCCCGGATATGGCTAAGACATTGAAAGAAATCGCTGCTACCAAGGGCGAATCTTTCTATCGCGGTGCCATTGCTGAAAAGATTGATGCCTTTTTCAAGAAGCACAACGGCTTCTTAACCAAGGAAGACTTAGCTGCATTTAAACCCGAATGGGTAGATCCGATTAGCGTGAACTACCACGGTGTGGATGTTTGGGAGCTGCCGCCTAACGGGCACGGTATTACTGTGCTGATGGCTCTGCAGATTCTCAAAGATATGAAGCTTGGTGAAAGGGATTGCGTCGACACAATGCACAAGCAGATCGAGGCCATGAAACTCGCCATGGTGGATACGGCTCAATACGTTGCAGAGCCTTCCTACATGAAAGTTTCCGTCGATCAGCTCCTCAGCGAAAAATACGCTGCCAAACGCCGCGCTTTGATTAACGATCAGGCCATCATGCCGGAACCGGGTGAACCAGGATGCCCGTCCACCGTTTACTTCTGCTGTGCAGACGGTGAAGGCAATATGGTCAGCTTCATTCAGTCCAATTTCCGCGGGTTCGGATCCGGCATTGTCGTTCCCGGCACTGGTATTTCTTTGAATGACCGTGCAGAGAATTTCAAGTTTGATGAAAACCACGCCAATGCACTGGCCGGCGGCAAACGTCCGTACCACACTATCATTCCGGGATTTCTGACCCAGGATGGGAAACCGTTAGGACCGTTCGGCATTATGGGCGGATGGATGCAACCGCAGGCGCACGTTCAGGTTGTCATGAATATGATTGACTGGCACCTGAATCCACAGCAGGCGTTGGATGCTCCGCGCTGGCAATGGGTCGGCGGCAAGAAAGTAGAGGTGGAACAAGAAACACCGAACTACATCATTCGCCAGCTTCAGCGTATGGGACATCAAATCATTGTCCAGCCTGATCCGTACCATATGGGTCGCGGCCAGGTCATTCTTCGAGATGAAAACGGCGTGCTTTGCGGCGCAACCGAGAAGCGTACCGACGGACAGATTATGTCCTACTAATTAGCAACGGTCTCGATGCAAGGGCATCGAGACCCACTGTTCGAAATCCGGTTCTGTTTAAAGGCCGGATTTTCTGTTTGGAGCTAGATAATCAATTTAACGTGGCCGTGTGCGTTTAAGCGGTAACGGCGTTCGGTTCCGTCCGACACGTTGGAAACCTTGAAAACATAGGCCTCAGGATCTGTCGCTTCAGGCAGCTGCTGAAGGGCTTTTTCAATTGCGGCTTCGATCGAGCGGACGCCGGAGACTTTAACGGTTCCGATGACATCCCCGTTTTCTTTGAAAACTTCCACTTGATCGATACTTTCAAAATCTAATCTATTGTTTGGCATGACTCTCTCCCAGCCGAGTATTAATTAGGAGGATTATCCCGCTCGGCGGGCAACATTCTGATTAATCTAACCAAATGTGAGCAGAAGCCTGGCCAATCGAATGACTCATCGGGCTTCTTTTTGCTTTGGTAAAATCACCAGTAGTTCCCTTGCTTGGATAGACGATGGAAAAGGCGCTGAAACTTCTTCCCTTAGGTACTTCGGATTTTGAAAATCTGCGGCATCGGGATCAAATTTATGTGGATAAAACCGACATGATTTGCGAGTTAGCGTCGGTTCCCGGGAAATTCTTTTTCGCCAGACCAAGACGTTTTGGTAAGTCTCTCCTGCTATCTACTTTTGAGTCTTTATTTCGAGACGGATTGAAAAATTTTCAAGGCCTCAAAATAGAGCAACTTTGGACGGATAAGAGCACATATAAAGTTATTAAGCTGGACTTTTCTCGGGTTAAACCGGAAGGGACTTTTGAGGATTTTTGTCAATATTTTGATAATTATCTAGAAGCGCAATTCAGTCTTATTGGTTTTAAGAAAGAAGATAACGGCCTGTTTCTCAGCAATCAAATCGAAATCTTCCTTGCAGGGCTCTCTAGTTCCTCACTCGTTCTGTTAATCGATGAATATGATGCACCGTTAACAGCGTGTCTTGATAATAAAGAGTTTTTTGAACGGGTAAGGAATTATTTATCAAGGTTTTATGGAATCCTGAAAGCAAACGATCGGGTTCTTCGGTTTTTGTTTATTACAGGCATTACGAAGTTCAATAAAACCAGTATTTTTTCCGAACTAAACAATCTCAGTGATGTCTCTTTGAGCCCGAGATTCGGGACGCTCCTAGGCTATACGCACGAAGAGGTGGAAACTTATTTTGATGGGTATTTGACCCAGTCAGCTTCAGTTCTGAGTGTCTCCCGTGATGAGCTGCTAAGGTCCCTTACAAAGCAATATGACGGTTTTTGTTTCGAGAGAACAACAACGAAGAAGGTTTTTGCTCCCTGGTCTTTATTGAAATTCTTCTCGGAACCGGAAGTCGGCCTTCTTGATTATTGGTTTGAAAGCGGCGGAAGGCCCGCTGCGCTAGTTCAGTATCTTAAGTCTCACACCTTACGGGACCCGGAGGAATATGGGAAGGAAAAGTCAATTGCGTTGAATTTGTTAACCGGTTCGGCTAATGTCAACACCTTATCCGACATTGGGCTTCTGACACAGGCTGGATATTTGACGCTCAAAAGAGTCGTTGGCTTAACCGCTTTTGTTGCTTATCCTAACGCTGAAGTGGCTGCAGCAATGGCGCAGCTCTACAGCGAAAGGTTATTACAAGGACAGACCCTGGAGCAGGTCGGAGCAGACAATGTAGCCCTTCGCTTAGCCGAAGAAGATCCCGAAGGCGTGGTCCATCTCTTTAATCGCATTTTCACTTCCATAGATTATCAAAACTATCCGGTAAGAGATGAGGCCACTGTTCGCGCCTTTATTCAAATTTTTCTTTCCGGTGCCGGATTTTCTCCACATATCGAAGTCCACAACAGTCAAGGCAGAAGCGACTTGGAAGTGACGGTTCAAAACAGACATTTTGTATTTGAGTTCAAGGTTGCCAGAAAGGAGGAATCTTCAGAAGAAAAACTGGAAGAAGGTTTGAAACAAATGCGGAAACGCAGCTATGGACTACAGCATGCCGATCAAGAGCAGTTACGCATGGTGTTGGTTTTCTCAATTCCGAAGCGTAAATTTGATAAGTGGAGCGTAGTTAATCCGGAAAATTAATTTTCTAATTGCTGTTGACTTCCGTGCTCAAAGACTTCAAGTCTTCCAATAAAAAAGCCGCCGGACTAAACCGACGGCCTAGAACTTAAAAACCTGATTGCTTATTGTTCAGAAGCAGCTCCTTCGCCT
>OGEB01000779.1_pt1 | contig 18214 bp, 20 predicted proteins | sample 1570541 | NCBI WGS metagenome assembly OGEB01 (sample SAMEA2581975, study PRJEB24529) | metagenome | biome: Human gut stool | place: China | collected 2011 | reverse complement strand
TCCGTATTCCACAAACAAATAATCAATATTGGTGAATTAAAAGCGTACCTGGCAATACAGGGCGTGGAGATCAGGATATGTTAACAGAACAAATGGACTGGCAAAAAAACGCCGGACTGATGCCCGCTATTATCCAACACGCGGTATCCGGTGAAGTTCTAATGCTGGGCTATATGAATGAGGAAGCACTAGCCAAAACGCAGGAAACGGGCAAAGTGACCTTTTTCTCACGCACCAAACAGCGTCTGTGGACCAAGGGGGAGACATCCGGCCACTTCCTTAATGTTATAAGCATTGCGCCCGACTGCGACAACGACACCCTATTGATTCTCGTCAACTCGATTGGCCCTACCTGCCATAAAGGCACCTCAAGCTGCTTCGGCGACAACAGCCACCAGTGGCTGTTCTTGTATCAGCTTGAACAGCTACTGGCTGAGCGTAAAAGTGCTGACCCGGCAAGTTCGTACACCGCTAAGCTGTACGCTAACGGCACCAAGCGTATCGCGCAGAAAGTGGGGGAGGAAGGTGTGGAGACCGCGCTGGCCGCCACGGTACACGATAAGTTTGAGCTGAAGAATGAGGCATCAGATTTGATGTATCACCTGCTAGTGCTGTTGCAGGATCAGGAGCTAAATTTGACGGCAGTGATTGAGAATTTGCGGGAGCGACATAATTAACGTGACTAGTCCTGATATAAGTTGACACTTTTCTGTTTGTAAACGCCTGATGAACGTCATCGGGCGTTTTGTATTTCAGAGCCAGGTGTGGCCGCTCATGGTTATAAATTGCCACAGACTCTTTGACCATTTCCCGGGTCTGCACTAGGTCTGCAGGACGCGAGAGTAAAAACTCATTTTTCAGAATACCGTTTATTCGCTCAGCCATTGCGTTCTGGTAGCAGCCATAACCATCAGTCATTGAACAGGTTATTCCGTTTCTTTCATGAACTGACTGATAGAGCGCTGAACAGTATTGCAGCCCCCCGTCAGAATGATGCACCAGGGGACTCGTCGTTTTTCTCAGCCTCAGCGCCTGTCTGAACGCTTTTACCACATTTTCTGTCTGCAGGTTTTCCCCAACATGGTAGCCCATAATTTTTCTGGAGCAGGCATCGGTGACCAGACTCAGATAGGCCGTACCATTGCGCAGTGGAAGGTAAGTAATATCGGCGACCCAGACCTGTTCTGGTTCAAGAGCGGTAACCTGTTCAGGGCCTGGTTTAAGCAGGTTTGGGTGTCGGTAGAAGCGATGATGACTGTTGGTAGTTTTGTGATATGCCCGTTTTACTGGCACCAGGAGTCGGTATTCATCGAGCAGGTTAAACAGGCGGTCTCGCCCGATATTCAGCCTTTTATCGGCCTGAGTGTTCAGCAGATAGTGCAGCTTACGCGCACCGATTCGGGGCTGGCGACATCTGACACGGGCAACAAAATCAAGAACCTGAGCATGATGTTCCTGCCGTTTTCTGCGCCTTGCGTTGTCCTGATACCATGCCTGTCTGCTGTGTCCCAGGAACAGACATGCACGCGTCACAGTTATTTTGGGGGCCGGACTTTGCGCGAGGACTTGCCAGGCCGCTTTTTTACGATACTCACCCCGTAATCATTTTTCAGGACATTGATAACTGACTCAAAAAACTCAGCTTTCTGGTTCGCCAGCTCAAGCTGCGCTTCAAGTTCCCTGATTCTTTGCTCGGGTGTGAGCGGGATAGTTGTCTGAGTCACAGGCAGTTTCCTCTTCACCAGGTCAGGAAGTCCACGACTCCAGTCAAGCCGGCCATATTTACGTAACCAGACAAGAACGGTGGAGCGCCCCTGAATGCCATACCGCTGCTGGGCCTGTTTATAGGTCATCTCGCCTTTTTCAACCTGTTCAACGACAGCTATTTTAAAGGATAGAGGCTAATCACATTAGGTGCGTTTGAACTCAGTCATCATCACGTTCTCCGAATTTAAATCCGGAACGTGTCAACGCTATTCAGGACAGGTCAACGGATAAATTTAAGCCCGGCGATAGCACCGGGCTTTATTATTACTGCACGAACCTGTCAATCATTACCAAACAGATCGCGTGTATACACTTTCTCTTTCACATCAACCAATTCTTCCTCCATCCGGTTAGAAATGATGACATCCGCTTCTTGCTTAAATGCATCCAGATCGCGTACAACACGAGAATTAAAGAATTCACCTTCTTTCATCACAGGTTCATACACAATCACTGGAATGCCCTTAGTTTTGATTCGTTTCATAATTCCTTGAATCGAAGATGCGCGGAAATTGTCGGATCCTGACTTCATGACAAGGCGATATACTCCAACCACTTTTGGCTTGCGGGCCAAGATAGAATCGGCAATAAAATCCTTGCGGGTACGGTTAGCGTCAACAATCGCACCAACGATGTTATTTGGTACAGACGCATAATTCGCCAGCAGTTGTTTAGTATCTTTCGGGAGGCAATACCCACCATAACCAAATGATGGATTGTTATAGTGATTACCGATGCGCGGGTCCAAGCACACACCTTCGATAATCTGGCGTGAATTCAAACCCAAGCTTTCCGCATAGCTATCCAGTTCGTTGAAATAAGCCACACGCATTGCAAGGTAGGTGTTCGCAAATAGCTTGATTGCTTCGGCTTCGGTCGAGTCGGTGAACAGCGTCGGGATATCCTTCTTTACTGTTCCTTCCTGCAGCAGCACGGCAAAACGCTCGGCGCGCTCAGAACGTTCGCCGATAACGATACGCGATGGATGCAGGTTGTCATACAGCGCACGACCTTCACGCAGGAATTCCGGTGCGAAGAAAATATTGTCGATACCCAATTTTTCTTTAATCGAATTGGTAAAGCCTACCGGAATGGTAGATTTGATAACCATCACCGCATTGGGGTTGATTTCAACGACGTCATGGATAACAGACTCAACGCTGGACGTATTGAAATAGTTAGTTTTGGGGTCGTAGTTGGTCGGGGTAGCGATGATCACATAGTCTGCATCGCGATAAGCATCGCGCTTATCAGTGGTCGCACGGAAATTCAGCGGTTTGGTCGCCAGATACTCTTCGATCTCTTTATCTACAATCGGCGACTGTTTATGATTCAGCATGTCGACCTTGGCCTGAACAATATCTAGGGCCACCACTTCATGGTGCTGGGCGATCAGAATTCCGTTCGACAGACCTACGTAACCTGTTCCTGAAATAGTTATCTTCATTCGCTCTGTAACTTCTTCCGGTTAAACATTTGGAGGTGAATGCATCACCATCGTGGGTCCCAACGTGGTCGGATCGGTGTACTGTCAGTATATCGCGAATTACCGTATTGTCGCCTATCGGACATGACTGAATGCTGTTTTCAGACAATAATAAATATCCCCCAGCATAGCTCTGTCTCTTATACACAAATCCCCTCCCGGGGATTTGTGTATAAGAGACAGAGCTATGCTGGGGGAGGTGTACACAACACAAAAGCCGGAGATGCGCTCCGGGCCTAGCTTTACGGATAAACTAAATTCAGATTAATCCAGCCATTCAGTGTGAAACACGCCTTCTGTATCAGTTCGTTTATAGGTGTGCGCACCGAAGTAGTCACGCTGAGCCTGAATCAGGTTCGCTGGCAGTACCGCAGCGCGATAGCTGTCGTAGTAAGCCACCGCGGCAGAGAAGGTCGGTACCGGAATACCGTTCTGCACAGCATAGGCCACAACATCACGCAGCGACTGCTGGTATTCATCAGCGATATTTTTGAAGTATGTCGCCAGCAGCAGGTTGGCAATGCTCGCGTTTTCAGTGTAGGCATCGGTGATTTTCTGCAGGAACTGTGCACGAATGATGCAGCCCGCGCGGAAGATCTTCGCGATTTCGCCGTAGTTCAGATCCCAGTTGTACTCGTCAGACGCGGCACGCAGCTGAGAGAAGCCCTGCGCGTAGGAGACGATTTTACCCAAGTACAGTGCGCGACGCACTTTCTCAACGAACTCTGCTTTATCACCAGCCAGTTTAGCCTGCGGGCCTGTCAGCACTTTAGATGCCGCCACTCGCTGGTCTTTCAGGGAGGAGATATAGCGTGCGAAAACAGATTCAGTGATCAGCGACAGCGGTTCGCCTAGGTCCAGAGAGCTCTGACTAGCCCATTTACCGGTACCTTTGTTCGCTGCTTCGTCGAGGATCACATCAACCAAGTATTTACCATCTTCATCTTTTTTTGTGAAGATGTCTTTAGTGATGCCGATCAGGTAGCTGCTCAGCTCGCCTTCATTCCACTCGGTGAAGGTGGTTGCCAGCTCTTCATTAGACAGATTCAACCCGCCTTTCAGCAGAGAATAGGCTTCAGCAATAAGCTGCATGTCGCCGTATTCGATACCGTTGTGCACCATTTTCACATAATGGCCCGCACCATCAGCGCCGATGTAGGTTACGCAAGGCTCACCATCTTCCGCAACAGCGGCAATTTTGGTCAGGATAGGCGCAACCAACTCGTAAGCCTCTTTCTGGCCACCAGGCATGATAGATGGGCCCTTCAGCGCGCCCTCCTCACCACCGGAGACACCGGCACCGATGAAGTTGAAACCTTCAGCTGACAGCTCACGGTTACGGCGAATGGTGTCCTGGAAGAAGGTGTTACCACCATCAATGATGATGTCGCCTTTATCAAGGTACGGTTTCAGGGAATCGATGGCAGCATCGGTGCCTGCGCCTGCTTTCACCATTAACAGAATACGACGTGGGGTCTCAAGAGACTCGACGAACTCTTTGACCGTGTAGTGAGGAACCAGATTTTTGCCTGGATTCTCAGCGACAACTTCTTCGGTTTTTTCACGGGAGCGGTTGAAGATAGAGACGGTATAACCACGGCTTTCGATGTTGAGCGCTAGGTTGCGCCCCATCACAGCCATACCGACTACACCGATCTGTTGCTTGGACATTATGTACTCCTGCCAGGTATATGCGATAATCTAGTATTTACTCGGATGACTTATATTGTTACAGATTGTAGAAGTAACCAAGTAATCGTCTTTACTATACTCTATGAGTGCTCAGAAAAACAATTTAAGTTTCTGTTGAACCTGGCTTAAAAGAAAGCTAAATAATAAAGCCACTATAAATGTAGCAATTGCTAGCAGCGGTACAAAATAAAATGCATTATAGCCATAACCCACTAGCCCTAAGGCTTCCCGGAAGAATTTCAAGATCATCTCATGCGTTAAATATATACCGACAACCAGCGGACTGATAAAAGAAAAATGATACTTAGAAAACCATGAGAAATCGAAACATCTTAATAATGAGAATAAACCAAATGACATCATAACAATATTTGGAGCCAAGAAATTAAGCAACCTATCGTTAAAAACTGGGGCATTGTGATTATCCCACACGACTAGAAAATAACTTAAAGCAGCCCCAGCGATGGTGACAATTATAGATTTAGACAATGATATTGGCCTAAAAGTCATCATGTAAGCACCTAAAATGTAATAACCAACAAAACCCGACTGATAATTAGGCAGCAAGCCGAACCACTCTCCTAATTTTACGCCGAAAAATGCTTCTGTATATACATTGACACATGCAAAAATAAACCACAGCAGCAAAGAGTATCTTATATATTCTTTATATTTTGAGTTGAATATCAATGAAATGAATGGCGATAACAAATACAAACCAATCAGCATATACAAAAACCAAAGGTGAACTAACCCTTGCGGAGACCATAAAATTTTAAATAAAGCGATGGGGGTGTACTGATCAAGTAATAACAAATATACAACAGACCAAAAAAATATAGGTATTATTAATTTACTAATACGATATAAAGCACTGGAAACTGTCACAACTTGATTACATTGCTTCTTTAGCCAAATAGTAGTCACACCACTAATCATGACAAAAACCGGAACAGACACTCGGCTCAAAGTATAATAAAACAAAGTCACCGACCAATTTAAATCATATTTTAAAGAGAAAAGATAATAACTACCCAGACAAACATGTAATATTATCACACAGAAAATACTCACAACTCTTCCAAAATCAATAAAAGTTATTCTTTCAGTCATGGCTATATTTCCCAATTAAGAAGCATGTCATCATAATAAAAAAGCACGAAAACCTTTATGTTAAAAAATTACAAAAATGTATTTATTGGCTCTAAGCAATTAAATCAGCCATGATAAATAATTGGCCGATTTTAACTTATTTTTACACTATATAACAATTCAACAAATTATTTACGGATACGTCTTAACAATGACAACACGCATTTTCTACTATTCTTAATTATTTGAACTATTAACCATGCAAAGAATGATGGCTTCGGAAAACAAATAGTTAACACTTGCTCATGATCATCAATTTCAATTTGCAATTGTTCTGTTTTAGGGTCGTAATGCTTCAGGGTAACATTGTTTACCTCAGTTACGGTGTACGGATACCCAAATACCATCAAATAAGAGAGGAATGGAATGTATATTTTTCTTACTTCGCTAGCAAATATATATGGTGATTTATGCTCACAAGTAAAAACATATAACTTTCCATTTTTAGACTTACCATAGAAGAACTCAATATCTTTTCTTCGCAAAGTAAAGATTCTTGATGGTTTTAACTGTGAGTTTTTAATATGCACGTTACTAAGATTTGTTTTGAGCTGTAACGTTAAATCTTTCCAGCAAGGGAACTGAATTGTTTTAGACCAAAAAATATTTTCCTGCTCGTTTAGTCGAGTATTAATTAAGTCAATATGAATTTGTTGGTTACGTAATAAAATATACTTATATTTAAAAGCAATAGGTTTCAATCCATTTTTGAGCACTGTTTTCCCTAAGAAGTACTCCGGATTAAGAAACTCCTCACTTAAATATTTTTCACTAGACAGATTTTCAAGTAGAATCGACATGCATTCAGTTTTACCAAAAAAAAATTGGTCATTAATACCTTGGCTCCAAAATCTATCGGGAAAAAAAATACTATTATTATCTACTTGAGAATGTTCCGCAACGTCGAGGAAGATGTCTTTTAGTCGACTAACAGAGAAAATATCCGGACGAATACGAACAACAATAGAATATTTATCAGATAGATTTTCTTGATGATTTTTCATCATTTTATACGTTAGCAATATTTTATCGAACATATTACTAACGCCAATATCCCTATCAGCTTTTACTGCGTACTCAGGTGCACCTTCAGTAAGGGACATATTTCTAACATAACGTCCTCTATGTAATTCATCATCAGATTCAGAAATTTGAATAGGCGATAATAATTCGTCTATAAGAGGTACTAAATGACTATCTTTTTGGGTAGTAACAAATATATCACAGTCTACGCCAGAAAGAAAGTTTTTGATATTAAGAATGTTATCAAGACAGTGAAATTCGCCTGAAATTAAGATAGCAACTTTTCCTCTTGTAAAATCTCCACGGTGCATTGCAGCTTCACCAAAATAAAGTTCTTCTGGGCATCTAGCTCTCACTTCATCTACGACATCATATATTACAGGTGGTTCATGTCTAAGTAAACGTAGATGTTTTGTTACTTTAGGATCTGTAATGAACCCAATATATTCAGCTCGGTTCATTAAATGAGCAGCGTATTCTACCATGCCACAAAAAGTAAATGATGATCGCCAAAACCTATTGACAATTTTTTGTCCGTACTCCTCTCCAAAATGGTCTAAAAACAAATTTTCAACCCGTACAAATTTATATTTTGTATTGTGATTAAATGCATATTGATAATATAGTTGGCACTCAAAGAGGGCAGCATTCCGAAAAATCCAATTTTTGCCAAAACGACATTCAATTGCATGAAGCATGTCTTTTATTACATTAACATCATATATCCAGTTGAAGGATTCAAAAAACCAATAGTCATTATGCTGATCTAATAGTAAATTCACCTCTCTTCGAACTTCTGTTGTGAGAGATTCAGGAATTTTATTCCAATCACGGAAGGAGTATAATACTGTCGTATTTTCCAATCCTTGTGTGAACATTTCATTCAAATCTCTAACAATATTTGTTTCACTATCAAGGACCAATGCTAAATCAGTATAACATGAGAATACACCAAGTATTTTTTTTAGCGCCTGAAATCGGAATTTACCAACACCTTTTAGCAACTCACTTCCTGTAATCTCTACTCCAGAATAACTCTTCACTAAATCTTCAATAAACTTCACATTACAAGTAGGATCATTATTATAAATATCGAATAATTTCTCATCATCTTTAGAAATAATTATATCGATATGCAATAAGGGGGAAGTATCTTTGATTGTTTTTATTAAATTACTTGCTTGCGTAAAGTGACCACTATATGTTGGTATAATAATTGTGCCTAGCATTAAACAATCCTATTAGTAGATTCTTGAAGAAAGAAGTGCAATATCGTATTTATATAGCGATATTGTCTTTAGTAATTAAATAATGTAATATACTTACAAATCAATACAGTGAGATCTATAGAATGAATAACTTAACTATTGTATTTAGCGGCCCCAAATATAATGATTATTGTATGAACTATACGATAGATTTGACATCAAAAATATTTCCCAACTGTGAAATCATAGTTTCAACAAACGATAGAAACCTCGCATCGGCAGTTGCAAATAACCCATTAGTTAATAAATTAATTATATCAGACAATATAGGTGAATTGCCATCTTTAAAATATCCAGAAAACAGTAGTAAAATCATCAACAATAACATTAACAAACAAAACGTCTGCTGCCTAAAAGGGGTATTAGCAGCATCACATAATATAGTGTTAAGAATACGCACTGATCAAGTATTGTTAAATAACAATATATTAAAAATCTGGGATTTAAGCAAAAACTTCCCATCGCCACTGGGACGAAAGGGAAAAATAATTACATCTAGTATTTTTTCAATAAACCCTCGTTATTCTGAGAGGATGCCATATCATATTAGTGATATGCTTCAATTCGGATATAAAGATGATATAATTTCTTATTTTTCAGTACCCAATTACCCATTCGAATACGCAACCTGGTATGAGCGAAACCCACATATAGAATACAGCAATAAACTTGAAAGGACTTTTCGCTCAAAATTTGCTGTTGAACAATGGCTAACGTTACATTATATTTTCAACAAAGAAGAAAATTTCCCAATAAGGTTTCATAATGACTTTAACGACCGAATAATCGATGACTTTGAGAATAATTTTATTGACTACTTTATTATCGCTCACCCTAAAGACATAGGGCTTAGGGCACCAAAATTTAAGGATGCAGAAAGCTACTACAGTACCCAATGCTATTCAACATTTGAAGTATTTAAACTTTTGGAAAATAAATATCCGAATACCAAAATAACCTCGACCAATTTTACCGCTAAAGGGATGAATAAAAAATATTTTAATAAGCTAATGCCAATTATTTACTCGCCATTCGCTCAATTTCTGATAAAAAGACTTTCCACTGAAAACAAAAATAGAATCAAAAGAATTTTAAATCACTTAGCGAAGTAAACGATATATTTCACGCACAATAAAAGTGGGCATTATTCTTATACCAAAATGCCCCAAAATATATAGAGTGTTCATTATATAATTATTTTTCAAACTCAATAAATATAACATTCTTACTCTTAGTTCAGAAAGAGCTTTTCTGAAACCAGTCCTTCGCACCAAAGTCTCTTCATCAATACGATAAAACAGGAGAACTTCATCTAGATTATGAAAACTATAACTTTTTTTTGAAAGATATAGCCAAAACGCTAAATCTTCGCTTAAGACAGTATTCTGTGGATATCTATTCCCTTCAAAGAAGATTCTGCTTCTAAACATAACAGATGGATGAATGAAAGGTGTAACCTTTAAGATATTTGCCTTTATTACAGAATCATGCTTATCTTTGATTATGACTTTATTATAAATACCAAACTCTTTACACGCAGTACCTAATACGTCAATATCTATATGCTGATTCAAAAAGTCTACTTGTCTTTTTATTCGATTAAGATGACTTATATCGTCAGCATCCATTCTGGCAATGAATTCTACTTGAGGATAATGTGTTAGAATAATATCTATCAATTGATTAAGAGAATGACTCAACCCGTAGTTACTATCATTTTTAGAAACATATATGTTAGTATATTTTTGTTGGAAAATTTTGATTAACCTATTAATCTCATGACTTACTTCTCCATCCAAACGTATAAATATCGCTATACTTTGATATGTTTGGTGTAAAAGGCTTAGCACTGCCAAATAAAACGGCAGTGCTTTATCTTTTTTATACACAGATAGGACTATTGCTACCTTCATATTAAAGACTTATCATAGAATTATTATTTATTTTATATTTTAGATTGTTTATAGTAGTCAAACGCAGCTTCAACACTTCCATCAAATACGATATTGCCAGCATCTAATACAATCCCTCTGTTACAGAAGTCTCTTACATCCTGCTCCGAATGCGAAGAGAATACCAATATGCCTACTGACTCGATTAATTCACCAATTCTTTTTCGAGCTCGTTCCATAAAACTTGCATCCCCAGCACCGATAACTTCATCCAAAAGCAATATATCAGGTTTGACTGCTGTAGAAATGGCAAAAGCTAAGCGCACAGCCATCCCGGAGGAATATGTTCTAACAGGTAAATCGATAAAATCAGCAAGCTCAGTAAAAGCGATAATGTCATCACTAAGTAGATCAATATCTTTCTTCGACATCCCCAAGAGCATTCCCCTAGAATAAATGTTCTCTCTCCCAGAAGATTCTGGATTCATACCTAAGCTAATATCCAAGAGACTGGCTATAGTGCCTGAAGTTGATATATAACCTTCCGAAGGTTCATAAATACCTGCAATAGTTTTGAGAAGTGTAGATTTCCCAGCACCATTATGCCCAATGAGGGCCAGTCTATCGCCATGCACTAACTCAATATTAATACCTTTTAGGGCATTAACAGTAACTGATTTAGAGGTGGCCGAAACTTTACCACCAGTAGTTAAGCGCACAAAATTAGCTTTCAACGATCTAGATTTAACATCAAATATTGGATAACTAATACCGACATTCTGTAAATTTACATAAGACTTCATTAAATTATACCCAGTATGATATATTTTTTCTCGATTTGGCGAATACAACAAATCCAATTGTTGTATTTATTACAGTAAATACGAGTAAGTATGTCAAACTCGGATGCATTACCGCTGGCGGAAAGTCTGATGGCAAAAGTGAAAGACGAATAAAATCTATAAAGTGATATAGTGGGTTCCATTCCAATATAAATGCTTTAGTACGCATAGATTCCGTTGGAATCCACATAATAGGTGTCACTAACATACCGATTTGCAGTATGGACAAAATGATCTGTCGTAAGTCCATGAACCTTGTACAAAGGCAAGATAAAGTAAGAGACAGAAAGAATAGATTAAAAGTAAGAATACCAAATCCGAATATCGCTTTCGTTACAGTATAAAAGGTTATCGTGCTATCTAAAAACAGTAAACATATAAATAAGACTACAGCATTATGCAGAAAAAAATATATATTCCTTGTTATCGCCTGAAATATGAATACCGATTTTTCTATCTGTATTTGCTTTATAAATCCAGAATTTGCGATAAATGAGTCAGCTGTTTCAACAACAGTCTGATTTATATAGTTCCATATCATTATACCTAGGGCCATATAGAGTAAATAATGGCGAATGTCTTGGTGGAACAATGCAGCAAATACTGTAGAAATCGAAACAACATATATAGCAGTGCTAGCAGTTATCCAGAATGGTCCCAAGACACTTCGGCGATAGCGGATAATAATTTCTTGCCATGCCATAAATGTCCAGAAAGGATATTTTTTCATCCCCGCCCAAATATCAAGTATTGCAAGTTTAAACATCTTTCCTACCTAAAAATTCCGTATATTCATGCGGCGTCCCCATAAATATATGATCTTTAATATCTACGAGTTTATATCTCACGCACATACTTTCATTAATTATAAAATTAAACATTGGAGCTATATACAACTCCCCTGGATTACTTCTAATCAACTGTATATAGGCATTAATAAATATAGATTTATTCTTAAACCCATATACTCCATTAGAACACAGGTCTGAAATACGTTTTTTTTCAGCGGTTTGTTCTACAAGAGTAGAATTTGGGATTGGTTTAGCAAATGACCAATGTTCGCCTTCTCCTCTGAATACTTCTAGGTAAGCATCATTATATTCATGGATATAATCAAATCTACTTTCATGTGTATCAATATTAAAAATAATTAACCGCTCATCTTCTGGAACCTTATCAAGGGCCAAAAAGACAGTTTCGGCCTGCCCACGAGTTTCTGTAGTGAGAGTAATAATTTCAAAATTTTTGATTCCAACTTTCTTAAGTTCAGATTTAAGAAATTCCGGTGTGTCATAGACATCACGGCAGATGAAAATGAATTTTTCACTTTCATAGTATTTCTCGAATGTCTTGACAGACCATTCGAATAAAGTCTTCCCATGAGCTACTAACTTATATTTGGGTTCTTGATACCCTGCTTTGAAAAAGCGGCTGCTTAAACCTGCCATTGGTATGATAATCACTTTTTCAACTCCTTATATAAACTCATAGCGGTTGCAACAAAGGCAAGCTGTCTGTCAGGACGATCGTAATGCAATGGAAGCATAGATAAAAAGAGAGTTATCGTAATAGCAAGAATCTCTGAATAAGAAAACCTTGAATTTTCGAATTGTTTTCTTATTATCTCACTTAAATCAACTCCACCTTCGGGTATATTTAGAATAATTTGTACACCATTATCTGCAACTTCAAAACGATCTGAAATTATATAATCATATTTACCAATGGCCGAATGTAATATCTTTGCAAGATCGTAACGGATATCACCAAATATGCTGATATTATCTTTAAAATCTATGCCGCGCGGATCTATGACTTTTATATCATTCTTTTTAAAATCATAAAGAATGTTGCTGAAACAGAAATCACCATGAACAAAGGACTGACTTGATTCTTTATCAATGTATTGATGTACATCATTCAAAATATCTTTGAGATAATATTCGTTACCATCGGCATCTTTAATTAACTTTGCAAAACGTGGATTATTATTGATAAATTCATTTAGCCTTGCTTCATTTTTCGAAACCAATGATAAATAAAAATCCTCCGATTGTTGTGGGTTCTTAATTTCAAAACATCCATCAATGAAATTGAAGCAACTGTTAATAATTTGTTTCCAGATATCAATAGGGTGATGACTAAATACAAATAATTCTGTTAAAGTCGGACAGTAAAGATATTCTAATTTATATCTATAACCTTGTTCTTCTTCACCATGACTAATGAGCATTGGTAAGTAGTAAGCCATACTTTCTGGTGTTGATGAAAACCAGTTTGCTTCTGCATTTAATTTTTTCTTATTTAGGGAACGCTTTTCAACAAAATATTTGTTAATACTCAGTTCGTTAAAAGCACGTTCAGTAGTTACTATCGTCTTAGAATCATAGAAGGTGTTTAAATGACCAAAATCCAACCAGTCTTCTCGATGTTCTTGACAAAATGCATTAGTCTCGTTGTACTTGAGTAAGCTTCTTGCAAAATCGAAGTTTGTACTGATTAAGTTACGTATTAAAAGCTGAGGATTTGCAATACTTAATACACCACAAAAAACAGTATTCCGATCCTCAAAGCCATTATCTACTTTCATCCACGCATAATTGAAATCAGAACGGGCAGTGTAAATAACATCTTTCCCGAGATTATTAATATTGATTTCAGACCGTAGAAGCGTATCACCATAATATATAATTACACTATCAGCTTCGGTGGTGCAGATCGAAGCCAAGCAAAATGCTATTGACTGGCCTAATGAAAAATTTTCGTCGACTTTAATAGTGTTGACATTATGCTCCTGAAGTTCTTTTAAATCCCATGAGCTAATATCATATGACTTAGGTAATGTCAGGAAAATTTCTTCTTCTGGATTTTCACTACGGATATTTTTGATTTGATAAGTATAAAGACGCTTATTACCTACAGGAAGAAATGATGGCGGAATTTGTCCAAATTCAGCACGGAGATCTTGTTCAACATACTGACCAGATAAAATAACTATCATTTTTCTTTCCCCAGCAACTCAACGATCTCTTCGTAAGTTTTATTGACAAACTCACTTGGTCGGATTGCTTTGTCATCGACATAAAATCCCTCATGCCCACACCAAGGCTTTCCGACATAAATCTCGTCATACGGAATATCATTTTTATCCAACCAATTGATAATAACTGGTAAAGTATTTTTATTTATAAGTCCAATATTATTTTGATATGAATTCATATTGCGACTGGTATTAAGGATAATCGAAAACCCCTGCTCCTTATATGCTTTAAGTCTTGCCACAACGTCTTCATTTACAATGGCATCTTCATAGCCTGCCTGGCCTTTACCTTTGGTAATGGTCATATCAATATCAACGATTATTTTTTTCATATACAATGCATACTTATTTAATTTTAAAAAGATATTTAACTATGGTCCGTAGCAATATCGCTGGGATGCCCACCAAACATTTTACTCTGCAGTATAAATATAATTGTTGTTTAATAATCTCACTAACTTTTATTGAATTAGTATAATTACGATTTATCTTATTTATTTTATAAAATGGTTCTTTAATAAAACCTATAGTAAATGATTTCTCTATCAATTCATGTACCATTATTTGATCCGATACATAGGAATGCTGGCAATCAAATGACATGATTGCTGCAATTCTTCTGCGGAATATTATTTTTTGTAACGGTGCGCATATTGGCTGACCAAGCATGAATTTTTTTCTTATTACCTCTTTGGCTGAATGTTTTTTAAGCGCCTTCACAGAAACATTCTCTTTAATGTATGCCCAATCATCTATAAAATAATCATTTAACAATATATCCGCTTGATTTTTTATATCCGGAAAGGAACTCAAATCAAGATCATCACCAAAAAAAAAATATGAGAATGTATCAAACTCCAAATATGAAACCGCAAATTTAACAACAAACTCCCAATGTTCTGTTCTTTCGAAAGTTGATTCAGGATGTATCACATATACATTTTCCTCCATTCTAAACACTTCCTGGGCTCGTATGTAGCTATCTTGTTCCTGTATACTCAGTACGAATAAGAAACGTTCAGATTTGAAACTCGCCAATTCCTTTATATTGTTTAAAAAACACTCATTAATCCCTTTTAAGGGGACAATAAATAGATGTTGTCGACACTCTGGCATGCTATATCCCGTTCACGGCTAAGCTCTCTTTTTATTATCGTTGATTCTATCAACTGGGTATAGCAATAATGCACGCTACCGCCCTTGGCTCAACAGCTACCAGAACACTGACCTTCTACAGAATCCCCCTTTGTACAAGTAACTTATTCGCCTTACTTGCCGAAAAGCACCGAATGTTTCGAGGGTAATTATCTTATCAAACACAAACTGATACAAGAAAAAATATTCGATAAAAGACCATGTAAGCTAGTGTGTAATAAGCACTTAAGGCATTTGGTCCGCTAAGTATTTTCTCAATGCCATTCCTAAACTTAGCCTCATCCGTCACATTCCGCACCCCATACTACCCAAACGCCTGCATATACCCCATCTACTTCTTCCTGCAGTCGTAGCTCTCCCCCGGCACGGTCTTCGCCAGTTCAGGACAGCTAGCGGCGGAAAGTACGTAGCGGCCTACGGCCATCAGATCGGATTCCAGCGTCTGCGGCTGGTCGGGTTACTTCAGTCAGCAGTTGGCATTTCACGCCCTGCTCAAGCAGTACCTCCAGTTAATACGAGATATCGAAGTGATTTTCCACCGAGTTTTTCGATGAGTTTGTGACCAGAAGGATTTCTTTAATCCCTGCAGTAACCACTTCGTCGACGATGTACTGAATCATCGGCTTGTCAATGATCGGCTGCATTTCTTTAGGGATGGTCTTCGTGGCAGGTAGCATGTTCATACCCAATCCCGCTAACGGAATGACAGCTTTCAGATTAACCATTATCTTGTCCACCTACATATTGGTCGATGAATTATAGCGATTAGAAATATTGAATCCACTCTGTTTTATCATAGTACTGATTTAAGTCAGGATGCACCCTAGATGGAATACGATAATTCATTGGATTGCCGGGCTCAGCGGCGCAGTCGTTCAAAATTGAGACATTCAGTGTTGACAACATGCTGATCGACCGCTCAATATCCACCGCAGTCTGCTTTTTCTCATTCACCGTCTTCACGATCGCCAGCGACAGCTGGTGTATCCTGCTTCGCCATAAACTTCCCAAGCACATCCTTACGTAAATCGAAGAGTTCATCATGATGATCACCGAGTGCAGGCGGGTACCGATGGTCAGTTCGCAGGAGGCAAGAATTTTGCCAACCTCCACGTCATTAAGTTCGTCCATAGCGATATAGAAATGCTCACGTTTTTTAACATACTTACACCATGCGCAGCGCGGCCATGACGTTATCACGGTTGTAGCGGTCGATGCTGATACAGGTAGAAAGCGCCAGCACCTGCTAACCATAATCACTCATACGGTTCACCACCTCGTCAAACTCTTTTTCATAGGCCTGCTGGGTCGCCCCAGATGCTCATCAAACAGCTCCAGCTCGCGCAGAGTAATCGCCACGATTTTACGCTGCGCGGTCAGGTTCAGCCAGCGCTGCACCGCGTAACCCGATTCGAAACTGTCGTTACGGTGCTCAACCAGCCTGACGGGGTCCACGCCCTGCTCCACCTTACATATGTCGATATTCGCCCTCGCCATCAGCTCACGACTGACGGTTTCAGGCAAAATCAACGCGTTAGTGTGGCCATAGCGTAGTTTGCCAGCTCGTTGAAGTCCGGGTTATGGAACGGGCCAACGCTGTGACCAATCATGTCGACAGGCTTGTTGGCTATAAAGGCACACAGCGGGTACTCAAAGTGAGTCAAACCGTATAGATCGACGTAGTTCGCCCCCCCTACCTGAATAATTGCATCATAGTTGCCAAGGAAACGCACAAACTTATGAAACTCTGGCACAATATCAAAGTTGCGCAGTTTGCCTTCACAGGTTACTTTGGCCAAGCAGGATCTTGGCCGGAAGCGACGACGTAGCACTTTCTTTACACGCCCACTCACGCCTGCAGCCTGCTGTTTCTGGCTCAGCAGGTAATCGCGGTAGCCCGGCTCCAGCACCGGTTTAATCATCACGAAGTAGTTGAGGATGGTGTTAATAATTTGCACTAGCAGGAATCCTAGTGTGACGCCAATTGCATCGCCAAGCTGCCCACCGATAATCGCCGCAGGAATAAACAGAAAGGTTTTGAATACGTAGAATTTAAAGCTGATATCGATCCACGCTTCCTCCATCAGCAGCGAACCAATCGGGGTTACCCGCTGATAGCAGTAGCCCCACAATACACAGCAGCTGTAGCACCGGAATAATGCTGTTCCACTTTTCACCAAAGGCCAGCGGTACAAAGTTATTCGACATCACCATCAGCCCCAGCAGCGCCGGAAAATTGATAATCCCCATCACCGACAGCAGTTTGTAGAAGTTGACGCGCAGCTTTTCGGTGTCGTCCTGAATTTTGGCAAATGCCGGAAACAACACGCGGGTGATGATTGGGTTCAGCTTCATCGGCGGCACAACTGCCACGTTGTACGCCAGGTTGTATCCCCCTGCCACGCCCGCGCCGAGAATACGCGCCAGCACCAGCGTTGAAAGGTTGGTGTTGAGATAGTTGATGATGCTGTCCGCCGTCAGCCAGGCACCAAAGCGTAAGTTCGGCGCAACTGACGCTAGCGAGAAATGCAGACCGGGGCGATAAATTGTGCGGCTGAAGTAGCCAAATAGCAGTGTTCTCACATCACTATTGACCAGATAACCGAGGATCTCGGTCATCTCCAACACCAGAAATGGGCACTAACCACTGTAAAAGAGCAACCCGCCAGCATCGCGTTAGTTTCGATCATGCCAATTTTCTTAAACTCCAGCTCCTTCTGCATCAACGCGCGGAACTGCTGCCCGTGGGGGATCACAACAAACGCCAGCGACAATGTTTTAATCAACGGTGCCAGGTCCGGGTTATTCAGCACGCCGCCGATGAGATCACTCAACAAAAACACCGTTACGCACCGACAGCAGCGTCAGCAAAGTGCGCCAGGTCATGCGTTTATTGC
>OGEB01000766.1_pt1 | contig 18406 bp, 19 predicted proteins | sample 1570541 | NCBI WGS metagenome assembly OGEB01 (sample SAMEA2581975, study PRJEB24529) | metagenome | biome: Human gut stool | place: China | collected 2011 | reverse complement strand
AAGGCAGAATTTACATCTATATGAAAAATCACTTTTTCCAAACTCACGTTCCCCTCCTTTATATCCCATTATATAGAACATATGTTCTGAAATCAAGAGATAATATTTTCCATATCCATGCTTTCTCTATATATAGTAATTTTCTTCTCAGATTAAACAATATATAGTGCTTTTATATTGACACATACTACATATAGTGTTACACTTACTATGTAATTATTATTTGTGTCATCCGGAAAGGATATACGCACGCAGTTTAGGTTTGTAAAAGTGTCAGAAGTATACCACGCTACCAGCAGGGACTTCTGGCTTTTTTTATTTTGCAGGAAACTGCACGCATTAAAGAATGAACATCCATGTCATTCTCTTTTTTTATGCCTGAACGCAAAGAAAGGAGGAATGAAAGCCGGAACAAATAAGAATTACAACTATACCATAGAAAAGGAGACAAGAATAAAATGAACCACTCTAATGAATTATCAAACGTGGAAAAAATCAAACAACTGGTGGACTATCTGAATTTACAGCGTAACGCTTATTATAATGAGAACAGTCCGAATATCAGTGATGCGGAATATGACCGAATCTTCGATGAATTAGTGGAATTAGAAAAGCAGACAGGCTTTGTCTTATCCAATTCACCGACACAAACCGTAGGCTATACTCCCATCAGTGAACTTCCCAAAGTAAAGCATCCGGTCCCTTTGCTCTCTTTAGATAAGACAAAGCAGGTACAGGACTTGATAAGTTTTGCCGGTAAGCAGCCAGTTCTGTTTATGCTGAAGTTGGACGGATTAACGACTAAATTGGTCTACGAAAATGGAACACTTGTAGAGGCTTCCACGCGTGGCGACGGAGAAATTGGGGAACTTATCACCCATAACATCCCTGCATACGTTGATGTCCCTCTCTCAATTCCATATAAAGGCCGGCTGGTGATTGTTGGAGAATCCTTCATCCCAACCAATGACTTTGAGCGTTTAAAAGAAACCCTCCGAGATGGAAAAGGAGAACCTTACAAAAATGGGCGAAATCTGGCTTCTGGCTCTGTGCGAAGTCTTGATCCGGCAAATTGTGCAGGACGCTGTATGCACTTTATGCCTTTTAATGTTCTGGAAGGTCTGGACTCTCCATTTCTCTTTCCAGACAGCAGATCTATAAAGGTTTCCAGCCTGTTTGACTATGGCTTCCAGCCTTGTCCTTATATTATTGCAACCCAGCCTTTAACCTTGGATCTTGTAAACCAGTATATTGAAAATCTGACTGTTCTGGCAGGCAAAAAACATCTGCCTATTGACGGAATTGTAATGATTTTCGACAGTCTGGACTATTCCAAAAGCTGTGGGCGTACCGGACATCATTATAAAGATGGACTGGCTTTTAAGTTTGAAGACGAAACTTACGAAACCACTCTTCGCAATATAGAATGGACACCCACCCGTTTCGGAGAAATTGCACCTGTGGGAGTTTTTGACTCTGTGGAAATTGACGGATGCTCTGTTTCCAGAGCAACCCTTCACAATCTGACCTTTATCAAAGAATTAGAATTGGTGCCAGGTTGTAGAATTTCTGTATCGAAACGTAATATGATCATTCCTCATATTGAAGAAAATCTGGAACGTGGTCATTACGTAGATGCAGTTCCCCCAGTATGTCCATGCTGTGGTTCTCAGACTCGTATCTATCAAAGAAAAGGAAATGATGGGCGTCTCATTGAAACAGTGCATTGTGACAATCCCAACTGTGATAGCCAGATCCGAAAACGCTTTACACATTTCGTTGGAAAAAAAGCAATGAACATCGAGGGACTCTCCGAAACTACCTTGGAAAAATTCCTGACTTTGGGTTATCTCCAGACATTTCCGGATATTTACCATCTAAATGAACATCAGGAAGAAATCTTACAGTTGGAAGGTTTCGGTAAAAAATCCTTTGAAAGATTATGGAATTCCATTACTTCCAGCCGTAATACTACCTTTGTCCGATTCCTGGTTTCCATGGATATTCCTATGGTCGGACGAACCAAAAGCAGGATTTTGGATACAGTATTCCACGGCAGTCTGCAGGAATTTTTTGACGCTGCCTCTGGTGACTATGATTTCACCCAGTTAGATGACTTTGGTGATACTCTGAATCAGAATATCCATGACTGGTTCTCTGATGAAAACAATCTAATTCTCTGGCACGAACTCCAAAAAGAACTTATATTTGAAGAAAGAAAGGAAATGAACACTATGATGAAAGAAAATGTATTTACAGGATGTACTATCGTTGCAACAGGAAAACTTGCTCATTTTACAAGGGATGAAATCAACTCCAAGATCATTGAGCTTGGAGCAAAAGCCGGCAGTTCTGTCACAAAAAAGACAGATTATCTGATTTGTGGGGAAAAAGCCGGAAGTAAATTAACAAAAGCTCAGGCTCTCGGTATTAAAATATTGTCTGAAGATGAGTTTCTTGAGATGATTGCGTAAGGAGAAATCTATGAGTATCATTACATCTGTTTTTCATATCTATGGGTTTCTTATTACAGAAGAGGCTGCTAATCTTATTCTTCGATATACAAAAGAAGTTTTTCCTGATTTATACAAAGAGTTTTCTGATGCAGAATCACTCTTTGCCTTTCAGGAATATCTTTGTGAGAAACATGATGGCTACCGTTATGGCAATGCCGAGTCTATGACAGTATGGCGGATCAAGGATCAGGAAAAGCTGGACTTAAATCCAGGAGAAGAATTTTATATCGTCGAACTTAAAAATTCTTCCCAATTATTTTCACAGGCGTATTCTTCTTATACAGAAGTTATCCAAGAAATTCAAGAAACGTTTGGTGAATTACTTCCTCCCGATTTTCCATTAGATGATTTTCTTGTGGAAATCATGGGCGAAGTCTGGGGATAGTGAAATGGGGTGACGCCCCATTTCAAACATCTTTTGCAACTTTACATTTATAATTATTTTACCGTTGGAAAGCACCTTCTTTTTTGATATAATGAAAGCAAATGGAGGGATAACGTATATGAGTATTCAATCAGATATAGAGATGCTATCAATTGAAGCACTGGAACATCTGGTATTTGAATCTCGAAAGGATATGTAAAACATGGAAGGTAAATATTTTTTTAACGGGAAAGATATTTCAATGAATCTGTATATTCAGATCCGGGATGTTGTCGATATTATTATGGAAAAGAGCCATCTTTCCTTTCCGGATGCCATGGGCAAATTTTATCACTCAAAAACTTACAAGGCCCTGCAAAATACAGAAAATACTCTTTGGGCGGAATCTGCTGGCTATATTGCAGACCGCTATTACGAAGAACAAGAAGAAGCACAAATAAGCAAATGACAAACGAAAAAATATGTTTAAGAAGGAACTGCTTGCCATAAGCGGTTCCTTTTTTGTATAAGAAAGAAGGGATTACATGTTTATTAATACCTATTCGAATCATTACCAGCAAACAATTGACCACTTTCATGGAGCATACGCTTTTCTTAGTAACTTCTATCCTTCCCGGATATATTACCGGGGCTACTGGTATGCAAATAATGAGGCTGCTTTCCAGGCACAAAAGACCCTTTCACCTAAAGAACAGCTTCAATTTACCAAATTAAGGAATCCAAAAGATGCCAAAAAACTGGGAAGAGAAGTACAGCTCCGTTCAGACTGGGAACGTGTAAAGCTTATGTACATGTATGAAATTTGTATGTGCAAATTCATGCAGAATCCTACCCTATGTAAAGCATTACTTGCTACTGGGAATTGTCACCTTGTTGAAGGAAACAACTGGGGAGATTATTTTTGGGGTTCTGTAAATGGTCATGGCGAAAATCATTTAGGTGAAATTCTTATGGACATACGTGCAAAGCTTCAATTTGAACGTTAAAATAATCATTTACCCATTTTGCACTGTATGAACTGCAAATATTTTGCTATAATGAAAGATAGATTTTAAAGAAAGGATTTGTGCTTATGTATCTGAAGCGTTTTGTCTATGACCGCCTTCTGGATTGGAAAAATGAAGGAGGGCATAGTACCCTGGAAGTCGGCGGAGCCCGTCAGGTTGGAAAAACCTACCTGATACAAAAATTCGCTGACGAAAACTACAAACACAAAATTTATATTAACCTGTTTGAATTAAGCGGCAGACAGTTTATGGAATGTTATAAACAGGCAACAGCTTGGACACCCGGAACAAAACGGCAGGAGCATCCTCTCCATGATGCCTTCCAGTTGTATGAACCGGACTTTATTGATTCTGAAGATACCGTCATTATTATTGACGAAATCCAGGAATCTTCCGAGATTTATAACCGTATCCGGGAGTTTACTCGTCATTTTAAAGCCCATTTTATCATCACAGGAAGCTATCTTGGGCGGATTTATGATCCAGAATTTCGTTATTCCAGCGGAGATGTCACAAAGCTTACTATCTACACACTTTCTTTTGAGGAATTTTTGATGGCCTATGACCAAATCCTGTATGAAGATTATAAAAAAATACCTTTTGTTCCTTCTAGGTCAGAGGTCTATGATCGCTTAAAGGAAACCTATGAGCTGTACTGCCAGATTGGTGGCTATCCCAAAGTGGTCGAAAACTATCTGGAGAACCGGAACATCGTAAAAGCTCAAGGCGAACTCGTAAAAATCATTGATACCTTCACCAATGAATCCATTCGCTATTTTACGGATATTTTGGATACCAAAGTGTTTACCCATATTTTCTTTTCCATCTGCCGTATTTTAAATCGTGAAAAGAAAGGATTTTCAGAAGACAGCATTAGCGAAGAATTGCAAAAACTGGTAACCAAAGACTACTCCAGCAATATTTCAAAGGCTACCTGCAACCGTGCTATTAGCTGGCTGTACTTTTCCGGAATCATTGGATTCTGTGCAAAAATAACAGAAATGGATATTCTGGATTTTAAGTCCGCAAGCCGCTGCTATTTCATGGATATGGGACTGGCAAACTATTATCTGACACGTACCGGAACCGATTCCCGTGTACTTGCAGGCACATTAAATGAAAATTATGTCTATATCAATCTGAAGAAACGCCAGGATTTTCCACAGGAAATTTCCTTTGAAACCCCTGCTTTTGCTACTTACCGTGGCGGAGAAATTGATTTTGTGGCACAAAGCCTATCTTCTTCCACCCGATATTTGATAGAAGTCAAAGCTGGAAAAGGTACTGCTTCCACTGCCCAGAAAGCCCTGGCACAAGGAAAAGCAGATAAGCTTCTTTATTTAAAAGGAGCAACCAAAGGTGGTATAGACGGTAAAACAGAAACACTGCCTATTTATTTACTGGAACAATACAAATTTAATTAAGTTTATGTTTACGAAGAGACTACTTTCCAAGTGGTCTCTTTTTTATTTAGGAGGACAATAATATGAATTCAATAAAAGAATTAAAAGAACAATTAGGATATGAAGAAATCGGTCTCGATGATATATTTGTATTTCATTGTACTCAATGCGGAAAATGTTGCATCCACCGGGAGGATATTCTCTTGTCCCCGAAAGATTTATTTCATATAGCGAAGAAATTAAAAATCACACCAGAAGTTGCCTTGGCACAATATTGTGAAACTTATCTTGGACGTAATTCTCATATCCCTGTAGTACGCTTAAAACCACAAGGAAGTGTCAAACGCTGCCCGTTATTAAAAAATCAAAAATGTTTGGTACACGATGTAAAACCCGCAGTCTGTGCTATGTTTCCGATTGGCCGGTACCTTGCCCTTCCCTCCGATGGTATTTTTCCGGAAAATCCGGAAGAATTGTCTGTTGGATACGTCTTTAATGATCCGGAGTGTGGAGATAGATCAGAAACACATACCGTTCGGGAATGGTTTCATAAATTTAACATTCCACTAAAAGATGACTATTTCTTTGCATGGACGAAAACGAAAGCAACACTTAGCAAACATCTACGCTTTCTAGAAGGACGTCTATCTGAAAAGACCATGGTTTCAATATGGAATGCTACATTGATAACTCTGTACCTAAACTATGAGGTTACAGAAGATTTTCAAACACAATTTCAGAAAAACTCAGATATGCTCCTATCCTTAATTGAAAAACTGAGAACTGCTGACGCTCCTATGCCTAAGAAAATATAAACATATAGAAATACTTCGAGCCGTCCAAATTTGACGGCTCTTTTCATGTCATTATGACACTCTTTACATTTCTACTGTTTCTTCATACAACAATTTATTCAACACATATTTTCGACCAGCTTATTGTAGCATTTTCTTGAAGCTCAAATTCATATTTTCGTATATCACCTTTCTTTCTTAATTCTTTCAATTAAGCTATTTCTTTCCATTTTATGTAAGAATATATTAGGGATTATCACACACAAAAAAGACATAATACATATAATACATAAAAGTCCTTCAAATGGATATTGAAAAACAAAATATTCTATGTTTTGTTTTAAAATATAAACTACTATTCCCATAACTATACTTCCTATAATCAATAATAGCCCAAGAACACCTCCTACGTATATTATCCCCTCATATATAAGCATTTTCCTAAGCATACCTTGTGTCATGCCGATACTCCGCATAATGGAAAACTCACGCTGCCTAATAATTATATTTGTAGATGTAGTACTGAAATAATTTAGCAGTCCCATAAATATTAAAATGCCACTAATAGTATACATGATTATCTGACTTGTTCTAATATACAAAGACTGTTTTGCAATTTCATCACTATTACACTTTATCACATACAAAAGTTGATTTTCGTTGCCTGTAGTAGATTGAAACTTGAGATTTGCCTCTTGAACCCATGCTTTTAATTTCTGTTTACAAATAGCCTCTTTATTTGCTTTTACATTAATCTGTACTTCCAAGTTTCTAACTGTTAAAACATCCTTTAATTTGCTGAAAGTTTTATCTGAAACAATCAGATAAACTTTATCATTTCCTCTCCATGATAAATCCAAAGTTGGACAATCTGACTGTGAAATGTTTATATATCCACAATTTCTAAGTTTAACTGCGGACATTTCCTGCATTGCTGTTCCAACGGGCACCAAATCATACAGTTCTATTATTTTTCCAATACATTCCGTTTCTATATCTTCGTATGTTTGTGGTATTAAATTTTCATGTAATATTAACACGCCACCTTTCTCGTTAAATGTTTTTTGATCAACTGGTATATTATTCTCCTCTACATATTTCACTAACTTTTTCATACTTTTATCGTCTAATGTTTGCATTACAGGTAATGAATCATGCTCTACAATTTTTAAGCTATCTGTTTCTGCTGCATTTTTTATAATAGGCAGAAAACCTTGTACTATTTTCAGATTCTCAGTATAAGAAGTAAGCGTATTTTTGATATCCACGATATTATCATCTGTTATTAATTCCACCTCATCTTTTCCATTTTCCACTAAATACGTTACAGTATCCATTGGCACTTCAATAGTAAAATCTGGATTCTTCTGTAATCTATTCATTTGATTTGTCCCCTTGGTGACCACAATCCCTAATAGCCCTATTTCACAACCAAATGCCAAAAATATTATAATGAACATAAATTTTTTCTTATAACGTAATATGTTACGAAAAGCCATTCCAAAAATAATTCCAGTTCTTTTTATAATGAACATTTTCCCAAACTGATAATCTGATTGTTGTTCTCCCACTACTTCCTCATATTTTGCAGCCTCTATAGGAGTAATCATAGTCAATTTATATACTGCCAAAAGAGTTGCCCCAAATAGAGTTATAGCAACTAAAACAAGGACCACGATATATGCACTTAAATTAAATAATTTTAATTGACTATTTGCTTTATACTCCCCTAAATAAAGATTTTTAACCACATTGTTTAAAACACAATATTGTAGAACTATGCTGATTATTACACCACATAAGCAACTTTTCAAATAAATATCCCCTATTTGCATACATACTAATTTTTTTATCTGTCTATTAGTTGCACCTATTGTACGCAATAATCCATACTGTTTAATATCACTTCCCAGTGATATATATACAACATTATAAATCACTAAAAACAAACAAAAAAACACAGCCAAGACAAACATATACGCAAGCAAATAATTTCCAACCGTCCCTTCAATTGCTCTGTATTCTGCAGAATCATAGCTTATAATTCTTTGCTTATCATTGAGATTAATATCATTTTTTAATCTATTCTCTACTTGTCTTCCGCTTAGTCCCCAATCTTTTACATCAACCCATAATCGACATGGATATTGTGAAATACCAGCCTGTTTTATTCTATTCTTGCAAATATATGCGATTGAACTATCGGATAATTCATTATTATAACTATCATAATATCCAGATAAAACAAATTCTTGTTTACCTGTCATTTTTGTCGTGAAAATATCATTCCAATAAAAGTCTAACGTAATCTTCATTCCTATTTTGGGACTGCTAATCCCCAAATAGTCCAAAGTTTTTTTTGACATCATTATTTCATCAGTTTGTTCCGGATAATTGCCATAGAAATGTACAAAAGTAGGCTTTACCATATCTTCGTAAGCTGTTTCATCTAAAACAACACATTTGCTATATGAATACCTACCATTCATCAACCTTCCGCTCTCTTTTTCCTCTCCTACACTATTCACATAGGAAAGATCTTGTAGCTGTCGTTTTATTGTATCTGTTCCTTCTTCAATAAATGTTGAAATTGTTTTTCCATCTTGATATTGATTTTTCAACTTATCCGCTTGAAATTTTCCATGTATTAAAGAAATGATAACTAATGATACTACTACAACGCTCACTACGATACATTGTAAAATAATATTTCTTTCCCTGTTTTTTTTCTTATAAGCTCTTATCAGAGTATTTAGAGATTTTCTTACTCTACCATTATTCATTAGTAACCTCTCCTTTATTGCATATCTTTATAACTTATAAAATCAGTCAAGATTCCAATATTTATCTAGTGGTTGAGTATCGCTTTCCAAAAAGTCTATAATTTCTTTATCATCAAAATAAAAGTTTATCACTTTATGATTTTCAAACTCTACCAACGTAGGTACTCCCCCCAGCACAAATTTCTTTTCGGATAACTCCTCTTTTTTTATATTTGGATGAGTAGAAATAGCATACACTTTACCAGCTTCTTTTCCCTCATGTAGTGCTGCATAATTCTCATTTGCCCAAATGATTTTATAGTGGATTGGAGGATATTTTTCTTTTATCAAATTCTCATCTAATCCATCGTAAAATACAATTTTTCTGGTACTGTCTTTTTCTCCAATTTCGACATCGTATTTCTTTTCATGGGAATCCCAATCATAATTCCTAGTTCCTTTACATGCTTCTGCATCAATCTCATAAACCGCATTCTCTTTTTTAAATTGTTTTATATCATCCTCTATATTATCGCAATATGGACACTCTTTTCTATTGAAATATACATAAAAATGTCCTTCCTTTTCAAACAAGTCTTCTATAGAAGTAGAATATGCTATAGTTTCTTCTTTTACTTTTGGAAATAAAATGATTGCAGCTCCCACGCATATTATGAAAAATATACTGCACGCTATAGAAATTATAATATTTTTCTTTTTCATCTATTTCTCCTCCTCACCATATAATTGACGATACAATTTGCATTGTTCCTTTAATTGTTTGTCTGTCCCACGTGCTACTATATTACCTTTTTGAAGTACATAAATACAATCACTATCTGCAATGACATTTATTCTATGTGAAATTAAAATAAGTGTTATATCCCGAATTCCCTTAATATAATTCAAGATTTCCCTTTCACTTATAGAATCCATATTACTGGTAGCCTCATCTAAAATTAAAATTTTAGGATGACGTAATATGGCTCTAGTTAGTGACAATTTCTGTCTTTGCCCCTTCGAAAGGTTCTTTCCGCGCTCTTCAAGGACACTATCATACGCTCTTTCCATTTTACTTACAAATTGATGCACACCCATCTTACGTGAAATCTCAATCATTTCCTCATCTGATATCTCTTCATTACCCATTTTTAAATTTTCTCTAACACTTGCAGTAAACAGAAAATCTTCTTGTGATACATATACAACTGCTTTTCGAATTTCTTGAACCTCGAAATTTTGAAGTTCTGCACCATCAACATATATATGTCCTTTATCTGGAGAATAAAATTCCATAAACAATTTTGCTAAAGATGTTTTCCCAGATCCTGTTTCCCCAATAATAGCTACATTATCGCCTTTTCTTATTTTAATATTAATATTGTTCAGTATATTTTTCCCAGAAACAAAATGAAAATCAACATCTTTCAGTTCTATTTCTTCATCAAATTCAAATGGCTCTATACCTTCCTTTGTTTTCTCTACTTTAATACGTAACACACTTTCTAGACGTTCCATAGCAACATGGGCAGAATGGTATAATGGCTGTAAATTTACAATATCTTTAACCGGCGTTAATAAATATCCAATTAGAATATTATACGTAACTAATTCCCCTATAGATAAATTATTACCAATGATTTCAAGTGCTCCAATGCACAGTACAATAATCTCCCCCATACCACCTATTAAAACTTTTATAGCTGACTGTAAGTTTTCTGTACTTCCTAAGTTAAGAATCGTATCTTGCCATCTTTCTATTTTCTTTTTCCCATTATTGAAAATTGTCTTATTATACGTATACGCTTTAACCGTCAAAATCCCCTCAATAGAATCAATCAAATGTGAAGTCACACGTGCCTCTCTTGACATTTCCTCCGAATTTAAGACACTATAATATTTCCTAAATCCCACCATAACCAGAGTATATAAAAAGCACATCACAACTACCACAGCAAAGATTTTAATATTCAATACACACAAAATGATACTTACCGCAATTATAAACAACGCATCAATTGGTAAAACCAATATGCTGCTTACCAGTGCTTCTTGAACTCTAATAACATCCTGAAATCGTGAAATAAACTCACCATTTTTACGTTTTTCAATAGACATCACCTGCAAGTCCAATAAATGTTTATAATATTTCAGACTAAGTTCTAAGTTAAAAGATTTTGAAATATCCAATGATAACTTTGCTCTTCCCCAGTCTACAATAGTCTTAATCAATAGCATTAAAATAACCATTAGTGTCATAAATATTAGACTATAAATCAATCTATTGGGAATAACTGTGTCTATCAACGTCCCAAAATAGAAAGATGAAACAATTGATATTGCCATTGATATTGCTGAAAATAATATAATATATATAGTTCTTTTCCATTCCTTCTTTACTAATTCTATAAATTTATTCTCTGCAATCCGCATGCCTTCCTTTTTTTTATAAAATTCTTCCGTTGTCTGAAATAAGATAATAACTCCAGTCCAAAAATATGGCGAATCTTCTCCATATTCCGAATTAAAAAATTTTTTTCTGTCTACCTCTATAATACCGACAGCTGGATCTGCAATAACTACGCTATTCTTTTTTATTTTATAAATTATAATGAAATGTGCCAATCCATCTTCTTGATATACATGAGCCACACACGGCACTTCCAGCTCTTTTTCTTTAAAGTCTATGTTTTTTTTATATGCTGATGCAAATAATCCCAGTTTTTCAGAAATCCTACATACATCCCAAACACTCGTTCCTTCTTTGCTGGTTTCTAAAGCTTCACTTATCTCCAGTATAGGTATCTTTTTTCCATAATACCACGCTATACTTGCTAAACAAGCTGCAGCACAATCCATAGAATCATATTGTTTTATACATCTGTATTTCATACTGTCATCCATCCCCCTAATAAATAAAGAGGCGATGCAAGCTCGCCCCTTTGTTTTCTGCTTTAATATTTAATCTGCTGCTATTTTAGTATCCACAAACTTCATAGCAAAACTGAATGTATCTGCTTGCTTTATCTTTCTGTCCAGAATTCATTAGATTTTTAATTGTGGCTACCATATCATCAGCATTTGCTGGGCAACAGAAAAAATATCCATAATCAGAATTGCATTTTCCTCCTGTTACCATTTCCATTTCTTTTTTTGTCATTTTTTCCATTCCGTTCATATTCGCTTCCTCCTTAAAAATATATTTGATACTTAATTATTACTCCATAAAATAAAATTTTTCTACATTTTTTGCGTAGATTGCACTTTTTTATGTCTAGTTGGAATTTGATTAAATATTTGAGCTTTTTTACTATACTGGTATCACTTTTGGCACCTGAATTCCTATTGTAATCCCCATTTCCAATTTCCTTCTGTAATACCGGAAACTATGAAAAGAAAATTCTCCTGTTCCCCAAAATCGTCTAATTCTATGGATATAATATTCTTTTGACTTTGTAAATATCATCTTTTGCTTCCTATATAATAGATGTATAATTCGTAAAGAACACCTTGAAATTTGGGGATAATTTCCATTTACTTTCCTATATATATTTCCTGTTTTTCCTTCTGGCAAAACTACATTTCTTCCATGTATGCAGGACCATTCTATATATGGAATGTCTATACTTCTTATCCCTGTTTCCATTGCAATTCGCAAAAATAAGGCAGTTTCAAAATCCTTTTTATATAGAAATTCGTCTGCTATCATTTTATAATGATCAAAAAAATAAATTGCTCCTATCTTTCTTTCCAGTTCCAGCAGCGAAACACTATCCAACCATTCCAGTTTATTCCTGTATTTTTCAACAAATATCATTCCATATTCAGTTTTTAAAGATTGCCTCAAAACATCAATAGCCTCTGGCCAACATTTTCTTTGTCCAGGTAACAAGAAGCATACCATTTTCTGTAAAAACTTTTCTTCACTATCCGGATTCCACTGTATTAAACGCTTTAGTTCTTCATAGGCTTGATTTACTTTATATTCCATTGTACTATTTCTCATCTTCAGATTCTCCTTCGTATGGCTCTAAAATCTTTGAAGCCCTCTCCACAAACATCCTGTCTGCCCCTGAAATCTCATATTCTTTCCAAAGTGTCTTATGTATCTGTTCCTCTGTTAAATCTCTACACTTTTCCTGCAGCGTACGGACAAATGGATATATCATAGTCGCATGAATATTTTTCCCGGATCGTACCATATCTCCTTCCATTTGATATGCTTCCTGTAAGCATTCCAGTATAATGCGAACATCCGTAACACTTTCTCTCATTGTGCTTCCCCTCATCAGGCTTATCCTCCTATTTACATACGTACTCTCAATCCATCTAATCTCGACACGTTCAGTCCAACCAGATACCAGTCATCTCCCATTTCAATTCGGACCGGAACCCAAACATTTTTCACCTTTACATCAAAACATTCCCCGCAATGTAGTCCTCCATAAAAAGATTCCAAATCAAAACGTATATCATACCTCCCTGTTTCAGTATCATAAAACAATGTACCTTCTCTGTGTTCACTCATAATATCTGCCTCCTTAAATTTTTCTTTTACTTAGTAATTACCTCATCTCTATACAGATTGAAGAAATTCCGGAAAAATTTCATAAAAGTTTTTCCGATACCGATAATAGGTAGAAGAAGTTAACCCCAACTCCCGCTGCAGTTGTGTCGGTGTTACCTTCTTTTGTACCACCCTCATAAATTCCTGGTTAAACTTTTCCTGTTCTATAGCCCGTGGTCTTCCTACTTCATCCCATTCACCCCGAAGCCTTTTTGCCTCCATACCTTCCTTTTGTCGCTTCTCCTTTTTCTCCATCTCTGCCTGTGCCATGGATGCATAGAGTTCAATCATCATATTATTGATTGTTTCTATCATCATCTTTGCCAGATTATTTTCCATCTGAGACAGGTCAAACAACGTGGTAGGAAGTTCCAATACCATTACCCGAACCCCTTTTTCTTCTAAAAAACGTAGCTGCTTTAAAATCTCCTGCTTGTTCCTGCCAAGTCTGTCCAGCTCTGTAATAATCAGGGTATCCCCTACCCGTAAAACATCTTCCACAAGAACGGTATAACGTGGTCTGTCAAAATTTTTACCGGTTATCTTATCTGTAAAAATACTTTCCAGTTTAATTTTCTGATTTTCACAGAACCTCTTTATTTCTATAATACCTCGGTCCAAGTGTTGTTCCTTAGTACTGATTCTGTGATACCCATAATATGCCATACGTATCCCCCTTTATACATTCCCAAAAAGTCTTAAAATATTTTGGCATATCTCAAAACTTTCTTATATACTTTTTGGAAATAAAAAAATAGCCTATTACATCTCCCATCAAAAAGCATACTTTTTGAGAGATACCTTTTACTACTTCTGTACGTAGAATGGCACAAAAAAGCAACAAAAAAGACAGGGGATTTTCTCCTCTGCCTCTTTCGTTATTATCAGGGAAAGACATCAATCTTTTTTCCTTCAAATTTGTATCCAACTCCTCTTACTGTTTTAATGTACTGGCACTTCTTTATTTCCGGTTCAATTTTCTTTCTCATACTGGATACCAAACAATAAATAATATTATCAATACTCTCTGGTACTTCTTCATTATATAGAATTTCAAATATCTTTTCCTTTGTAAAGATCACCCCTGGTCTTCCAGATAAAAGGATAAATAGTTCGTATTCAGCCTTTGATAAAATAATCTCTGTCTTTCCTCTATAAATTTTGCGGTAATCTGGATATATCCTAAATTCTGATTCTTCCCCCATAGAATTATATAACAAATCTGCTGCAAACTTTTTTGCCCCAAATGTTTCTGTAATGATTGCCTTCTCCAAAGCACACTCCCTTTCGCTTCTTTATGTATATGGCAAAACTGCTTATTCCTTTTAAAACTGATTTGCCGTTGCCCATTCATTTATATGTTGTACAATCTGTGTAAGGTTGGTATACCAGATATAGTGGCCTCCTTCTACGACATATAATTGATGATTTCCAGAGCTAAAATCCAATTGATTTTCATGTCCACTTTTCCATGCCGGAATATTTTCTACATTCTCTGAAGAAATCATGGTTAAAACTGGCAAAGCCGTTGGAAATTTCTTTCCTTTTATGGATAATAAATTCTGATCCATATTATTCACTTCATTTCGGATTGTTTCATTACTGCTTAAAGAATATGCCTTTATATATTCTGACTTATCACTCTCGGAATATGTATATCCAGTAATTTCTGGCAAAACAGCTCCATATTGTTCAGGATTTCTTTCTAATTCTAATTGAAATTCTTCTATAGAAGAAAAAGATTTTCTGAGTTTTTGAAATTCATCAATTCCTTTCAGCATATACTCTTTTTCCATTGCCATAGCATCTGCTAGCTCTTTATCGTATACCGTATTATCAATAGCAATAAAACCTTTTACTTTTTCAGGATAGGTCTGAGTAAACTCAAGACCATATACTCCTGAAATAGAATGAGTCAAAAGTACACACTCTCGAATACCCAGAATTTCCAATGCTGCATTTATTTCTCTATTTATATTGGAAACTGTCCTATCCGTTTCCGCCAAATCACTAAGCCCATATCCAAATGGTTCTACGATTACAATATTAAAGTCTTGTTCCAACGACTGTGCCAAAGGTTTAAAATATAAATGAGGGGAAGGCACACCCAAAGCCGGTAACATTACCAAAGTCGTTTTTGTCATATCTGCGAAATTGACTCCATTCTCATTCATATTTCCATACATAACAATACGCATATTCTTTCCTTCCACTGTAATATATTTATTGTAAGTATCTGACGTTTTTATTTCTTTTGCATATATCGTATCTGAATTTCCCATAAAGAATGTAAGCATGATTGCAAAGGCAAAAAAACAGGCAATTCCTTTTTTATATAACTTCATATACAATGCTCCTTAGTCTCTTATTTTTTTAAATAATTTTTCAATACTTCTACCTTATCCAAACGTTCCCATGTTAAATCCAGGTCATCTCTTCCAAAATGACCATAAGCTGCTGTTTGCCTGTAAATAGGTCTGCGAAGATCCAGCATTTTTATAATTCCGGCTGGACGAAGATCAAATTCTTGTCTTATGATTGTTACCAGCTCCTCATCTGAAATTTTCCCAGTTCCAAACGTATCTACCATAATTGAAGTTGGCTGTGCAACACCAATCGCATAAGAGAGCTGAATTTCACATTTCTTTGCCAATCCTGCTGCCACAATATTTTTTGCTACATAACGAGCCGCATAAGCCGCAGAACGGTCTACTTTTGTGCAGTCCTTACCAGAAAAAGCACCGCCACCATGACGTGCATATCCACCGTAAGTATCTACAATAATCTTACGTCCTGTTAATCCACTATCCCCGTGAGGTCCGCCGATTACAAAACGTCCTGTTGGATTGATAAAGAATTTCGTTTCATCATCTACCATATCTGCCGGAAGAATTGGATCAAATACATATTTTTTAATGTCTGTATGTATCTGCTCCTGCGTTATTTCTGGGTTATGCTGTGTAGATAATACCACTGCTTCCAGTCGTAATGGTACCCCATCTTCACTGTACTCTACTGTAACCTGACTTTTTCCATCTGGTCTAAGATACGGAAGAGTTCCATCTTTTCGCACTTCTGATAAGCGCCGAACCAGCTTATGCGCCAAATAAATAGGATATGGTATATATTCCATCGTTTCATCACAAGCATATCCAAACATCATACCCTGATCTCCGGCGCCAATGACTTCCAATTCTTCTTCTGACATTTTATGTTTTTTTGCTTCTAATGCTTTATTCACACCCATAGCAATATCTGTAGACTGCTCATCAATCGCCGTTAATACAGCACAGGTCTTGGCATCAAATCCATAATCTCCGTTATTATAGCCAATATCCTCTATCGTTTTTCTTACTACTCGTTGCACGTCCACATACGCATTGGTTGTAATTTCTCCCATGACTAATACCATACCTGTCGTAATTGCAGTTTCACAAGCAACTCTGCTCATTGGATCCTTCTCCATTAAGGCATCTAAAATCGCATCTGAAATTGCATCACACATTTTGTCCGGATGTCCTTCTGTTACTGATTCTGAGGTAAATAATTTTTTCTCCATAGTAAGTTCTCTCCTTTATATCGATGTTTCACATTTATCAATAACATAAAATATCTTCACTACAATTACTATATTTTTTGTTTACATTGTACTTTTTTCTGTCCGGTTGGGTTTGTATTCAAAACAAGTAACTGTGCTGTTCATCTACGAAATAACCTATCTGTCTGAGTCATTCTAAAATATTAACAGCTTTGCTTTTATATACTCCCTTACACCTCCATGCCAGTATTGATATACTATAATTCTTCCCATAAAAAAAGCAGTGTAAATCCACTGCTTTTTTCCATCACTTAATCTGTAATTTCCACAAATGCGTATCTCTCTTCTTTCTTTTGTACAATTGCAGAATCCGTCTGTTCCTTTATCGTTTTTAACAAATCTTCTACATAGATTTTGGCCTCATGCACTCCAGTATTCGTAGCGTATGCAATTTCTTTAATCGAAAAACTCAACTCTGTATCACTCATCAAAAGTTGTAAAATATCCCATTGCAAATCAGTAATTACAATTTCCGTTCCATCATAAAGCATCCTTTTCTTTTCAAATTCTATATCCCATTTTCCGAAATGAATTCTTTCTTCTTCTAATATATTTTGCATATCTAATCGCATGACTACAAAAGATACTTCCGGCCAACATTTCTTTAACAATTCCTCTGCTTTTTTTCTTTCCTCACAATTCTTAAAGTATAATAATTCTCCCATCTTCTACCTCCTCATGATGTTTATCATTATACTTTAAGTATACATCCCAATTATTGCAAAAATCTTATTAGATTATTCCTTCAATCTTCTTTCTATGATACTGTCTTCATTATATTTGTGCAACTGACCGCCCAATAATCGCTTTCCTATAATAATCCAAGTATCTCTATTGTACTGGTCCATGTCCCTATACAACTCCATAATTTCTCTTTTATTATCCTGCTCTCTCTGCTGTTCTTCTTCATCTTTTCTCAATATATAATCAACCGGAACTTTAAAGAATTTGGATAATGCAAGTAGCATATCACCTGAAATATTCTCATCCACATTTTCATATTTGCTAATTGTCTGCTGACTAACTCCTATTTCTTCCCCTAACCTTATCTGAGTCAATCCTAATTTTTTTCTTAATTCTGATATTCGATTCACAAGCGTACACTTCCCGATACACTCATTTTACACTTAAATACACCCATGTTTTACTTTAATTAAGAGTATTACTACTATGTATCATGGTATATCGTGGTATTACTGCAAATTCTGCTTGAACGGTACGCCTATTCTGAAATCGGCGGTACATTCATTCTGATTTAGCGGTACGTGTTTTCTACTCCAATCGGTACGCTTTTCCTTTATTATTGTGATGTAACTATTATTCATCACAGTGCAAAGGAGGAACTATTATGCACGACTACAATACTATTCTTGG
>OGEB01000761.1_pt1 | contig 18484 bp, 16 predicted proteins | sample 1570541 | NCBI WGS metagenome assembly OGEB01 (sample SAMEA2581975, study PRJEB24529) | metagenome | biome: Human gut stool | place: China | collected 2011 | reverse complement strand
AGGCCAATGCCACTACTCGCGTGAGCCGATGCCACTATACGTGCGAGCCTGCGCCACTACTGGTGCGAAATCGGCCCATTTATACTACTTTTCCATGATATAATTGACAATCCAACTACCCACTTCTTTCGTTCCATATTTCGCTCCACCTTCCACTTGGATTTCCGGCGTACGGACATTCGCGTCGAGGGAAGCGTCTACGGCTTCACGGATCAAGGCTCCCTCTTCTTTGAGGTCGAAATACTCGAATAACATCGCTACTGAAAGAATTTGCGCCAAGGGGTTCGCAATATTCAGCCCTTTCGCCTGCGGCCAAGAGCCATGGATCGGCTCGAAAACCGGTGTGCTCTCTCCGGTAGAAGCGGAAGGCAGCAAGCCCATAGAGCCGCTGATGCAAGAACCCTCATCCGTCAAGATATCACCAAACGTATTCTCGGTTACCATCACGTCGAAGAATTTCGGCTCTTGGATCATACGCATAGCGGCATTGTCCACATACATATAGTCTGTCGTTACTTCCGGATAGCTAGGAGCCATCTCTTGAGCGATCTGGCGCCATAGACGGGAAGAGGCAAGTACGTTCGCCTTGTCAACAACCGTCAGGTGCTTATTCCGTTTCATCGCATACTCGAAGCCCACTTTCAAGATACGCTCAATTTCCGGGCGGGTATACATATTCGTATCGTATGCCTTATCGTTGTCTTGATATTTCTCACCGAAATACATACCCCCGGTCAACTCACGGATACATAAGAAATCCGCGCCATCCACCAATTCGGCACGCAACGGCGATTTATGCAATAGGCATTTGAAGGTCTGCACCGGACGGATATTAGCGAACAGGCCCAACTTCTTACGCATCGCCAAAAGACCTTGCTCCGGGCGTACTTTCGCTGTCGGGTCATTATCAAACTTAGGATCGCCCACGGCCGAGAAAAGAACAGCGTCGGCATCCTTACAAATCCGATAGGTCTCCTCCGGGAAAGGATCATCTACCTTATCGATCGCGTCAGCGCCACAAAGGGCATACTCATAGTGAACCTCATGTCCAAATTTCTCACAAACGGCACTCATTACTTCCACGCCTTGCACGGAAATCTCTGGTCCGATCCCGTCTCCGGGAAGTACTGCTATATTCAGTTTCATCGTAAATGTTTGTTATTATTCTCTGTTAAAATGTACATACTTAGGCTCCGTGGGGAAATACGTGTCATCATCCCACAGGGTACTTGTAATCATCAAGTCGGCGCTATAACGGTTACAAGCGATAGGTACGTTATGAACACGGCACTGGCGAAGCAACATCTGGATGTCGGCCTCGTGCGGTTGCGGATTCAAGTCGTCTATCAAAAAGACCGCCAAATCGATCTCCTTACGGACAACCATAGCGGCAATCTCAGCATCGCCTCCCATCGGACCGGAATGCATACAAGCAATATCCGCGTTCACCCCTTTTTCCTCGAGAGCTTTACGAACCAAATTTCCGGTCGTACCCGTACAAACAATATGGTGGTGAGACAAGAACTCAGCGTTATGTACCGCCCATTCTACCATTTCCGCCTTACGATTGTCGTGCGCTACAAGCGCGATAGTCAACTTTTTCATACCCTTTACCTTTTTAATTATTAATCCTCTATCTTGTTCAGCATCTTCAATGTCGCCTTGATCGCCGCCTCGGTCTGGTCAGCGTCCAGGCCACGAGTCTTGAAATCGACCCCGGCATAATTCCAGCTGATGACCGTCTGCACAAACGCATCCGTACGTCCTCCCGGCGGGATGGATACCGAATAGTTCGTCAACATCGGGAACGGGCGGTTCAAACGGGAATAAATCCGGCGTAGGGCACGAACAAAAGCGTCGTATTGGCCATCACCGGAAGCCGATTCCTCGGAAACCTCGCCATTGATCTCGATCTTCAAGGTAGCCACCGGTTTCAGCCCTTGGGCCAAGGATAAGGAATAGTTCAAGATCCGGATTTTCTGATCCTCCAGCGCATTATCATGATGAAGCACATCGCTGATAATATAAGGAAGATCCTCCGGGGTAACCATTTCTTTCTTATCCCCTAACTCAATGATCCGTTCCGTAACCTTACGCATCGAACCCTCGTCCATGTCGATACCGAGCGCTTCCAGATTCTTGCGGATATTCGCTTTTCCGGAGGTCTTGCCCAAGGCGTACTCGCGAACCCGTCCGAAACGTTCAGGAAGCAAGTCGTTGCAATACAAGTTATTCTTGCTATCACCGTCTGCGTGAACACCGGCGCACTGCGTAAACACATGCTCTCCGATGATCGGCTTATTGGGCGGGATATGCACCCCGGAGTAGGTCTCAACCAAACGGCTAGCCTTGTTTATCTTTTCCTCCCTCAAGCTCGTCTCCTCTCCCAACTGGTCCTTGATAACGGCAAGTACGCTGCTCAAAGGAGCGTTGCCCGCACGCTCTCCCAAACCGTTCACGGTCGTATGGATTCCCTTGATACCCGCACGGATGGCGGAATATACATTCGCGACGGCAAGATCATAGTCGTTATGCGCATGGAAGTCGAACCTTAAATCCGGGTAGCGGTCTACCATCATCTTGCAATACTCGTAAGTATTCCCGGGATTCAAGACGCCCAAGGTATCCGGGAGCATGAAACGGCGGATCGGAAGTCCTTTCAACGCATCGATTACCAAGAATACGTAATCCGGGGAATGCTTAATACCGTTCGACCAGTCCTCCAAATAGATATTCACGTCGATCTTCCGTTTCGCCGCTTCCAATACGACCGTACGAATATCGTCAACGTGTTGCTCGGGAGTCTTTCGAAGCTGTTCGGTGACATGCTTATAAGAGCCCTTGCAAAGCAAGTTCACGACACGGCAACCTGCGGATTCAATCCAGTCGAGAGAGACCGTACCATCCACGAAACCCAAGACCTCCAATTTGTCTAGGTTTCCGGAACGGGCGGCCCAAGCGGCTACACGCTTCACGGCCTCAAACTCTCCGTCCGACACACGGGCGGAGGCGATCTCCACCCGGTTCACGCCTAAGTCGCTCAGCAGCACTTGCGCTATGCTGAGCTTCTCGTGAGCGGCGAAGGAGACGCCCGAAGTTTGCTCCCCATCTCTGAGGGTTGTATCCATTATTTCTATCATAATCAGCGTGCTGCCTCGAAGGCTTCTATCTTTGATTTATTTGCCAGTAAATAGTCGATATCGTCCAATCCGTTGATCAGGCAATCCTTTTTATAGGCGTTGATCTCGAAATGCTCGCTTTTGCCCGTAGCCTTGTTCGTGATCGTTTGCTCCGGTAGATTTACCTCGACCTCAGTTTTCGGGTCCTTGTAAATCGAATCGAACAATTCAGCGAGGAACTCTTCAGTCACAACAACCGGCAGCACGAAGTTGTTCAACTCGTTGTTTTTATGGATATCGGCGAAGAAACTGGAGACCACGACACGGAAACCGTAATCGGCGATCGCCCAAGCCGCATGCTCACGGCTGGAACCGGAACCGAAGTTCTTTCCTGCTACCAATATCTTTCCGCTATACGTAGGATCGTTCAAGACGAATGATTCGATCTTATTACCTTCCTTATCATATCGCCAATCCCGGAATAAGTTCTCGCCGAACCCTTCCTTGGTAGTCGCTTTCAGAAAGCGGGCTGGGATAATCTGGTCGGTATCCACGTTCTCTAAAGGAAGAGGCACGCAAGTGCTTGTGATTATATTGAATTTTGTTTTCATCTTATGCTACTTTATTAGATTAGTCTTTACATCAGTTCTCTCGGGTCCGTGATCTTACCTGTCACAGCGGCGGCGGCGGCCACAAGCGGCCCCGCCAAGATGGTGCGAGCACCCGGTCCTTGGCGGCCCTCGAAATTACGGTTGGAAGTGGAGACCGCATATTTACCCGCCGGAACCTTATCCTCATTCATCGCCAGACAAGCGGAACATCCCGGTTGACGAAGGACGAAGCCGGCCTCGGCCAAAACCTTGTCGATCCCCTCGGCACGAATCTCCCGTTCTACCTGCCAACTGCCGGGAACCAGCCAAACCGTTACATCATCCGCTTTCTTCTTTCCTTTCACCAAAGAGGCGAAAGCACGGAAATCCTCGATACGGCCATTCGTACAGCTACCTAAAAAGACATAATCCACTTTCTTACCCAACATAGACTCGCCTGCCTTGAAGCCCATATAATCCAAAGACTTCTTATAAGAGATACGGCCTGCCTCGGGCACGCTTTCTAAGGAGGGGATATCTTTGCTGATACTCATACCCATGCCCGGGTTCGTTCCGTACGTAACCATCGGGTCGATATCCTCGGCGTGGAAAACGATCTCCTTATCGAACTTAGCGTCCGGATCACTATACAGCTGACGCCACTCGCTCACCTTCCGCTCCCATTCCTCGCCTCTCGGGGCAAACTCACGGTCTTTCAAATAATCGAAAGTAACATCATCCGGAGCGATCATACCGCCACGGGCACCCATCTCGATCGAAAGGTTACAGATCGTCAGACGTTCCTCCATGGTCGTATTACGAATCGCCTCGCCAGCGTACTCTACGAAATAGCCCGTAGCACCGCTGGTACTCATCTTACTAATAATGTATAAGGCAAAGTCCTTCGCCGTAACGCCCGGTTTACGTACACCATCGATCGTGATACGCATCGTTTTCGGCTTACGCTGCATGATACATTGGGTAGCCAAGGTCATCTCCACCTCGCTCGTACCGATACCGAAGGCGATAGCGCCCATGGCACCGTGCGTAGAAGTATGGGAGTCGCCACAAACGATCGTCATACCCGGCTGCGTCAAGCCTGTCTCCGGACCTACCACATGGATGATACCATTCTTCGGATGTTGAAGACCGTAATACGTCAAGCCAAAATACTTAGCGTTCTCTTCCAAGGTATCCACTTGATTCTTGGATATAGGGTCCTCGATAGGCTTATCTTGGTTCAATGTCGGGATATTGTGGTCCGGCATACAAGTGATTTGCGCGGGACGGAAGGGCTTCAATCCACGTGCACGTAATCCGGCGAAAGCCTGCGGGCTAGTCACCTCATGACAATACAGACGGTCGATATACAATTGTATGGTTCCGTCGGGCAACGTGTCCACCACGTGTTTGTCCCAGATTTTCTCAAATAATGTCTTGCTCATTGTCTTGTCTATTTTTAGTCTACTATAAACTTATTGATGGCGTCCACGAAAGCCTCCACGGAAGCGGCGATAATATCGGTATTCGCGGAGAACCCATAATAGGTAGCCCCGTTATACTCTACCTGCATATGCACCTTGCCCGTATCATCGCTACCTTTATTAATGGCTTGAATCAAGAATTCCTGAATCGTCATGTCACTATTACTAATGGCTTTTTTCACCGCCTTGATACCCGCATCAACCGGACCGTTACCAGCCGCGGCCTCGTATTTTCTTACTCCCGACAAATTTAAACAAATACTTGCGACTGATTGTACTCCAACACCACTAGTTACCTGTAAATATTCCAATTTAATACGGTGTGTGGCCGTACGATCCTTTCCGACCAACATCAAAACATCATCATCATTAATATCTTTCTTACGATCGGCCAGTTTCAAGAACTCATCATACACCTTGTCCAATTTCTCCTGCTCCAGATCCACACCTAAAACATGCAGGCGATGCTTCAACGCCGCACGACCGCTACGAGCAGTCAATACGATCGCGTTATCATCGATACCCACATCCTTCGGATCGATGATCTCGTAGGTTTGCGCATTCTTCAAAACGCCATCTTGATGGATACCAGAGGAGTGAGCGAACGCGTTACGTCCGACAATAGCCTTATTCGGTTGTACCGGCATATTCATCAAGCTAGAAACCATACGGCTCGTACTATAGATCTTATTCGTCGTGATATTGGTGATGATATCACGTTCTTTATGGCTCTTGAAAACCATGGCGACTTCTTCCAATGACGTGTTACCCGCACGCTCACCGATGCCGTTTATGGTTACCTCCACCTGACGGGCTCCGTTCAACACGCCTTGTACGGTATTCGCGGTAGCCATACCCAAGTCATTATGGCAATGAGTGGAAAGAATAGCGTTATGTACGCCATCCACATGTTCCATCAGATACTTAATCTTCGCCCCGTACTCATCCGGCAAGCAATATCCTGTCGTATCCGGGATATTCACTACGGTAGCCCCGGCCTTGATCACGGCCTCCACGACACGGGCCAGATATTCATTATCCGTACGCCCGGCATCCTCACAGTAGAATTCTACGTCCTCCACATACTTTTTAGCGTATTTCGTGGCGGCGATCGCACGCTCTATAATCTCCTCTCTCGTGGAGTTAAACTTGTATTTGATATGAGAATCAGAAGTACCGATACCCGTATGAATACGTCCTCGCTTAGCGAATTTCAACGCCTCGGCTGCCACGTCGATATCTTTCTCCACCGCACGGGTCAAGGCACAGATGGTCGGCCAAGTCACGGCCTTTGAGATCTCAACCACACTCTTAAAATCCCCGGGACTGGAGACAGGGAACCCAGCCTCGATCACATCAACACCTAGCTGTTCCAACGCCTTAGCTACTTGAATCTTTTCCACTGTATTCAACTGGCATCCCGGAACCTGTTCACCATCACGTAAGGTGGTGTCGAAAATAAATAATCTGTCTGACATAATCTTATATTCTTAATTTACTAATATCCTATACTAACTAAAAAAGCCTCTCTCACAAGGAAGTGAGAAAGGCTCTTTCATCTATCGTAATGCTCGCAAAGCATACAGTCTCACTTCCTATCCCGTTCCCAGAGTAGAATAATGTTTAGAGAAATAATGAGACTATTTTGCAAGTTGCGTGTCATTGTTCTTGTCTTTATTGTTTTTGTTTCAACGTTGCAAAGATACAGCCTTTTTCGAGACCAGCAAATATAATTCGAAGTTTTTTACAGGATATTTCTTATAAAACGTAAGATAAACAATTACATCTGTTACTAAATAACACTGCCCATCGTTGGGTCGTAACGATGGGCAGTATAAGCTGCTTACGTTGCCCATCATAAAGGCCTTATGATGGGCAGTGTTATGAAATATGTGAGACAGCTCATTTTAACGAGCTACGATCTTCTTCACGAACAAGAGCAGCGTATTACCGGATAACATCAAGGAACGCAATACTGTTTTATTCTTAGGCAAGGTAAGCTTCTCTACCCTATTGAGGAGATGAGACGGGGCACGCCCCGTCTCTACAACTGGGTAATGAGTTAATCTTATAAACCTACTTTTTTCCTTACCAAATATCTTATTACATGGAAATTATTCCATACATTTGCCACTGTACTAATAAATAACTGTTACGACTATGACAAAATTAAGCAACATCCCCGCCAAGGAAACTACGGCCAAGACCGCAAAGACACGTAAGGCCAAGACCGAGCCCGCAAAGCCCAAGTGGGATCCTACCAAGCCGATGCAATTCACCCAAGAAGAGATCCGGGAACATATCCATGAGATTGAGAAGGGACCGTTCTATCCTATTGAAGAAGTACATCAAAGAATAAGATCATGGATGGACAGCTATCAAGGAAAAAAGTAATCGGTTCTCCCATTTACGAGGAAAGCCTTGAGAGGACTTTCGTGGAAGGCATAGAACGATTCGGTATGTCCCAAGCCCGGAAATATCTTGAGCATATATTGAATACAGTCGAGAAACTAGAAAACGACTATCCTTATTACCCCGAATGCCGACACCTAACCACGAAAAGCCGCATGTACCGGAACATCATCCTAGATTCACACCTTATCATCTACCGCATCACCGAGGAACGGATCGAGGTGCTGGACATCTTCCATTCCGCATCCAGCATGCGAAAGATCAAGAAAACAAAGAATATCCACATCGAATAACACAAAGAAAGGCGAGCCACCCGTAAGTGACCCGCCTCTTTTTGCTGATATATAAGGATTAAGATTGGATTAGTTGTTCTCCGGACGAAGCTTGCGTACAGTAACAGCTGTCTGCCACATCTCGCTCTCGCGCAATGCCTTCAATTCAGCCTCCAATTTCTCACGATAATCCGGCTTAGAGTTTGAGTCGATAGAGATCTGAGCCTCGTTACCGCATTTTACGTTCGCGTACAATTTCTCGACAACCGGCTTGATTGCGTCGTGGAACGGACCCATCCAGTCCAAAGCGCCACGCTGGGCGGTAGTAGAGCAGTTCGCGTACATCCAGTCCATACCATTCTTGGCGAATAAAGGCATCAAGGATTGAGTCAACTCCTCGACCGTCTCGTTGAAAGCCTCGGAAGGAGTATGTCCATTCTCGCGCAATACCTCATACTGGGCCAACAACAAACCTTGGATAGCGCCCATCAAGGAACCACGCTCACCAGTCAAATCGGAAGTAGCCTCACGGATGAAAGTCGTCTCGAACAAGTAGCCGGAACCGATACCGATACCCAACGCCAACGTACGATCCATCGCCTTGCCAGTAGCGTCTTGATAGATAGCGAAAGAAGAGTTCAAGCCACGACCCTCAAGGAACATGGAACGCAAAGACGTACCAGACCCCTTCGGAGCGACCATGATCACGTCAATATCCGCGGGAGGAACAACGCCCGTACGATCGTTCCAAGTGATCGCGAAACCATGAGAGAAATACAGGGCCTTGCCAGCTGTCAAATAAGGCTTCATCGTAGGCCATACAGACATTACGGCAGCGTCGGACAACAAGCACATGATGATCGTGGCCTTGTCGCAAGCCTCCTCGATACCGAACAGAGTCTCACCCGGAACCCATCCGTCCTCAACCGCTTTCTCGTAAGTCTTACCTTGGCGCTGGCCAACGATTACGTTGAAACCATTGTCACGAAGGTTCAATGACTGTCCCGGTCCCTGTACGCCATAGCCGATAACAGCGATTGTCTCATCTTTTAATATCTCTCTTGCCTTTTCCAACGGAAATTCCTCGCGGGTCATTACATTCTCTACAACACCGCCAAAATTCATTTGTGCCATTTTCTTTTTAACTATTAATGTTTAAAAAACTATTTATGTATCTCTTTTATTATCTCCAAGTAACCGCCGCACGACAGATCGCCTTTCCCTCATGGCAAATAGCCATGTCTTGCTTATCGGGAGCGGACTCCGCCTTATGAAGCGTAAGCGGCATACCTTGTTTGCCCTCGGATTGGTAGGCGATCTCCAGACGGCCGATCTCACGGTTCTTGAACTGGTCGATATCGAACAAATCCAGCAGATGCTCGATATACTTCACGCTATTGAAGTGACCGTTGATATCCAAGTCGCTGTATTTGATCGAATACGGGATTCCCTCCGCCTTATTCTCCGCCGGCATGATCTTGCCCGGCTTCTCGATCGGGCACGGACGCTCGTCGATATATTTGCCCAATGCCTCTATATCCAATAAGGTAGGACGGCGGGTCTCCACATCGATAGCCGCCCAGATAGAACGGGCGAATCCAAAGGTTTTCCCATTCTCATCCGCCAGCTCAAAACAACGACTGGTGAAGAGGCGTCCGACCTCATCGATCCAAGTGTATAGATTAATCTTATCGAAGGCGGTAGGATATTCCTTCATCTCGATAGCCAGACGGGACAACACCCAAGCCGTATGACGCTCCGACATATCATTGAAACCGAACCCACGCTCTCCGGCATGGCTGGAAGCGGCGTGAATCAAATAGTTACCAATCATAGGGAGCGTTACACGTCCCCTAAAATCCATCAAATACGGCTCCGCCACGAAATGAAATAATCCTACTTTCTCCATATCTTATTATTGTTGCTTTTCATGTAACTTTCGCTCCATATCGGCCAACATATCGCTCAAGCGCTCCACCTTGCTCTTCGTGATAGCCACACGTCCGGAGCGGATGAATTGCAGGACACCGATCGTCTCGCTCAACTCATTGAACAAGGCTTGTGTCTCGTCATAGTGGCCACTCTTCTCCAACACCACGCAGGTCTCGTTCATCTCCAAGATACGAGCGTTGTATTTACGGATCAATCCCTCCACGGTTCCCATCTTGATGAAAAGCTCGGTACTTAGCTTATAAAGAGCGATCTCTTGATAAACCAAATCCTCATCCGTATTATAATAAGCCTTCAAGATATCCACACGTTTATCGATCTGTTTCACCACCTTATCGATCATATCCTCATCGGCGAATGTCGTGATCGTAAACTTATGGATGCCCTTGATAGCGGACGGAGAGACGGACAGAGTCTCGATGTTCAGCTGTCGGCGTGTAAAGATAATCGTTATCTGGTTCAAAAGACCTACGATATTCTCTGAAAAGATAATAACGGTATATAATTTCTTTGTTGTCATAGCTTCATCTCCTCCTTATTTCTCGTCTCCCATAATCATGTTTGTCACGCTTCCCCCGGCAGGAACCATCGGATATACCATTCCGCAAGTCTCCACGTTAGCGACCAACACGTAAGCGCCGTCGTGGTTTAGCATCTCAGCGATAGCGTCGTCCAATTCCTCCCGCTTTTCAACGGCACGACCGGCGATACCATAGGCTTTAGCGATCGCCACGAAATCCGGATTCTCCATGATGGTGTTTGAATAACGCTCGTGGAAGAACAATTCTTGCCACTGACGTACCATCCCTAAGAAGTTATTATTAAGAATGATAATCTTCACGTTCAGTTTCTCCTGCATGATAGTGCCCAATTCCTGAATCGTCATCTGCATACCCCCATCACCGGTAAAGAAGCAGACCGTACGGTCCGGAGCCCCGAACTTAGCGCCCATAGCGGCCGGCAGACCAAATCCCATCGTACCTAAACCACCGGAAGTCACCACGCTACGGGTTTGTTTATATTTGAAATAGCGGACGCCCATCATCTGGTTCTGCCCAACGTCGGTCACCAATACAGCGTCGTTACCGGTCGCCTCGGAAACCTTACGGACTACCTCGCCCATTTTCAGTTGGCCCTCGGTCGGATACAATTCCTTCTCGATTACCTTATCGTATTCCTCTTTCTCGTCCCGATCGAACTCGGCATTCCATTCCGGACGTTTACGTTCTTCCAACAACGCCGTGATCATCGGTATCGTGTGCTTGGCATTACCCAGCACCTTTACATCTACGGGGACGTTCTTACCGATTTCCGAGTTGTCGATATCCAGATGGATAATCTTGGCTTGCTTAGCGTATGTCTTTAAATCGCCAGTCACACGGTCGTCGAAACGCATACCGATAGCGATCAATACATCACACTCATTCGTTTTCCGGTTCGGCCCTACGTTTCCATGCATACCGAGCATTCCCTTGTTCAATGGGAAATCGGTTGGCAACGCAGATAAGCCCAATACCGTAGATCCGGCAGGTATATCATTCTTTTGGAGAAACGCTTTCAATTCCTCTTCCGCACCGCCTAACAATACTCCCTGCCCGACCAGACAGAAGGGTTTCTTCGCCTCATTGATTAAATCGGCGGCGGCCTTGATACGATCCTTTTTGATATCCGGCTCCGGCTGATAACTACGTACGTAATCTACCTTCTTATATTCATAGTCCACCAGCCCTACTTGCGCGTCCTTCGCTAAATCCAGCACAACTGGACCCGGACGGCCTGTAGAAGCGATATAAAAAGCACGAGAAACAGCCCATGCGATCTCCTCCGGCTTGCGGATTTGATAAGCCCATTTCGTGATCGGTTGCGTGATGCCAATCACGTCGACTTCCTGAAAAGCATCGGTTCCCAACAACGGCGAGGGTACTTGACCGGCGATTACGACCATTGGCGTACTATCCATCAGCGCGTCAGCGATACCCGTGATGGTATTCGTAGCGCCCGGGCCGGAAGTAACCAACGTCACTCCTACTTTACCGGATACGCGGGCATACCCCTGTGCAGCATGCGTCGCCCCCTGTTCATGACGCACCAAAACATGTTTCAATTTATCCCTGTAATCGTACAAACTATCGTAAATAGGGATCGCCTGTCTGCCGGGTTAAACGAAGATAGTATCTACTCCTTCAGCAATCAACGCTTTCAGCAAAGCTTCCGAACCGGTTATCTTTTGTTTCTCCATAAGAAATAACGTGTTTAATGTATATTATTGGCTTTAATCTTCAACAATCCTTACACCTCCCTTATCGGCGGAGCTAACCATCTTCCCGTACGCTCTCAATGCTTTCGAGACCTCACGCTGACGCGTCGGCGGCGTAAAGGCTTTCTTTCCACGCGCCTCTTCCGCTTTACGGCGCTCGGCCAACTCCTCGTCGCTCAGCCGCACGTTGATGGAACGTTCCGGGATATTGATCTCGATGATATCCCCGTCTCTCACCAATCCGATAGCGCCACCGGAAGCAGCCTCAGGAGAAATATGCCCGATAGAAAGACCGGACGTACCGCCACTGAAACGACCATCCGTGATCAAGGCGCACTCCTTACCTAAGTGACGGCTCTTTATATAAGAGGTAGGATATAACATCTCTTGCATTCCCGGCCCCCCTTTCGGACCCTCATACGTGATGACGACCACATCGCCTGAAATGACCTTGCCTCCTAAAATGCCCTCGCAAGCGGCATCCTGTGAATCGAAGACTTTCGCCGGGCCGGAGAATTTCCAAATACTCTCATCCACACCGGCGGTTTTTACGACACATCCGTCCAAGGCGATATTCCCTCTCAAAACAGCCAAGCCGCCATCCTTGGAATAAGCGTGCTCCACGTCACGGATACAACCTTCGGCACGATCCGTATCTAATTCCTTATAATAAGATTCTTGGGAACCCATCTGGATACTGAACCGATGAGCGGGAGCGCTCTTGTATTTACGGATCGCCTCCTCCGTTACGTTCGTGGAAGTGACGGCGTATTTATCAACAGCCTCGGCCAAGGTCAGGCCGTCCGCACGTCTCGTGCTGCCATCCACAAGCCCGGCTTTCATCAACTCGTTCATGATACCGAGGATTCCACCGGCACGGTTTACGTCTTGTACATGATAAGTGTGCGTATTCGGGGCTACCTTACACAGGCAAGGTGTCTTGCGGGATAACATATCGATATCCTCCATATGAAAATCGGCGCCGGCTTCTTGTGCCACGGCCAATAAGTGAAGCACTGTATTGGTAGACCCCCCCATGGCGATATCCAGCGACATGGCGTTCAAGAAAGCCTGACGGGTAGCGATGTTGCGAGGTAACACGGAATCATCCCCGTCACGATAGTATTTGTAAGCGTTCTCAACGATTTGCTTAGCCGCGTCACGGAAAAGTTGGATACGGTTCTTATGGGTAGCCACGATCGTCCCGTTCCCCGGAAGCGCCAGACCGATCGCCTCGTTCAAGCAGTTCATAGAGTTAGCGGTAAACATACCGGAACAACAACCGCAACCCGGACACGCATGGCGTTCCACCTGCTCGATACGCTCATCGCTTACCGATGTATCGGCGGACTCAATCATCGCGTCGATCAAATCCAGATGGCGGCCATCCAGCTCACCTGCCTCCATCGGGCCACCGGACACGAACACCGTCGGGATATTTAATCGCATGGAAGCCATAAGCATACCCGGCGTGATCTTATCGCAATTGCTGATGCAAACCATAGCGTCCGCCTTATGGGCATTTACCATATATTCCACGCTGTCCGCGATAATGTCGCGTGAAGGAAGCGAGTAAAGCATCCCATCGTGCCCCATAGCGATACCGTCATCGATAGCGATCGTATTAAATTCAGCGGCGAAACAACCTTGTTTCTCGATCTCGGCCTTGACCAATTGCCCGACCTCATGCAAATGCGTATGCCCCGGCACGAACTGGGTAAATGAATTTACGATAGCGATAATAGGCTTGCCGAACTGTTCCTCTTTCATCCCGTTGGCACGCCATAGCGCACGGGCTCCGGCCATCCTACGACCTTCGGTGCTAAATGAGCTTCTTAACGGATTCTTCATCTCTTTCCTATTTTTTGTTCGTAGAGCGCTTTATCCACGCCTCTACCTTGATTTATTTATAATAAAAAAGCCTTTCCCTATATGGAGAAAGGCTTAAGAAATATCTCTACGACTTCACAACTTCTTACACACCTTTCTCCTTACCTACTAATGACTAGAAGGACCACCACGAGAATAATATGCAATACGTTGTTCATCATCTTTTCTTATTGTCTTTGTTTGTTTGACGCTGCAAATGTAGAACAATAATTGATATGCGCAAAGGATTTAAAAGAAAATTCTTCATTTTTCTTTCAATTCTCAAGCAAACACCATTTTATGATTGCATTTTAACAGGAGCAAGAGTGTATTACTTAGGAATCGGAAGGTATAGAAGGGAAAAAACTTCGATTTCCAAACAGAAACAGTAAAAAGACAAATATTATCTAAAACGGATTCCAGATAACATTTTTATCAGATAATACGACTTACGATAACACGTATCTCATAAGAAAATCCTATTCTAGCGATAAAAAAGATACATATAAACTCTAAATCACATATTTATTAACACTTGTAGACTATAAATAGCCTTGAAAAAATTCATAATAATGTTTTAGAAAAAACATAAGGAAGTTCTCCGAAGAACATAAGGAAGAAATTTCATCTAGTATCGGACTAAATTTTGTTAACATTCGAATGAAAATCACCTGAAATCAAGACTAAATCCGGCATAACCCACGCTGGAAGCAGCTCAAGCAAAGACATTTTCAAAATGACTTTCAGACAGAGAAAGCCTTAAATACTCAACCGATAGACAGCTCTTCAAACATCAATCATAAAAAAAGACCAACAGCACCTGCATTCAAACATCATTCTGATTTACATAACCATCAAATGCTTGCGCTTTTTCCGTGCGACCAAGCCCCCGCCCCATAATTCATCACCCACAGAGAGCAATAATAACACTTTGACATTTTGCCAGTTCACGGTTTGATAAGCCATTTAAGTAAACGATTCATTAAATATATCGCCGATTTCCTAATATACAGCATTTCATACTTTGATTTGGATAAACAATAAATATAATAATTTGTATCTTTGACCCCAATAGCAATTAAGAAACTGATCGTTAATAAAAATATGAAACACTACAACTTCGACGAAGTTATCGAACGACATGGGACGAGTTGCGTGAAATTCGACCGTTTGAAAGAGATGTTCGGTGACGAGAATCTGATACCACTATGGGTGGCGGATATGGATTTCCGCACACCGGACTTTATTGTAGAGGCCCTGAAGAAACGTTGTGAGCACGAGATATTCGGCTATACATTCGGCTCCGACGAGTATTACGAGAGTATCATCAATTGGGTACACTACAAACATAACTGGAAAATACAACGGGAATGGATCAGCTATATCCCGGGAATCGTAAAGGGAATCGCTTTCGCTATCCAATGCTTTACGCAAAAAGGAGATAAGGTCATCATCCAGCCCCCTGTTTATCACCCGTTCCGCATCGTTCCGGAGAAAATGAAGCGCGAGGTCGTTTATAATCCGCTAAAGATGGTAGACGGCATCTATGAGATGGATTTTGATCATCTTGAATCTATTATAGATGATAAATGCAAGGTGTTGATCCTCTGCAACCCTCACAATCCGGGTGGGATCGTCTGGAAAAAGGAAACCTTGGTCCGCTTGGCCGATATTTGCGCCAAGCACAATATTTTGGTTATCTCCGATGAGATTCATGCGGAAATGGCCTATCCTCAGTACACGCATTACCCGTTCGCCTCCGTATCGGATACCGCCGCTTCCTGCAGCATGACTTTCATGGCACCGAGCAAGACGTTCAATATCGCCGGTATCGTGACTTCCTACGCAATCGTACCCAATGATCGCATCCGGGAAGAATTTTATTCTTTCCTTGAGGCCGGAGAGTTTGGCGATGGCACGATCTTCGCTTATACGGCGACAACCGCCGCTTACACCTATGGCGCCGAATGGTTGCAACAAATGCGAATGTATATCATGGAGAATGTGCGTTTCGTGGAAGAGTTCATGAAACAGCATCTCCCCAAGATAAAAGTCTACCAACCCCAAGCCTCCTTCCTCGTTTGGTTGGATTGCAGGGAACTGAAATTAAGTCAAGAGGAACTCGTACACCTGTTCAAAGACAAAGCCGGACTAGCGTTGAACGACGGAAGTATCTTCGGCCCCGGGGGAGAAGGCCATATGCGTTTGAACATTGGCTGCCCCCGCTCTGTTTTAGATAAAGCGATGAACGCTCTTAAAAAGGCGGTGGATAAGAAATAAAATCGTATCTTTGCGAGCATTTCTATACATATTTAAAATACAAGACAAATGAAAATTACAGCAAACAAATACGTTGCGGTTACATACGACCTGAACGTTGGCGAAGGTGAAGAACGTGAGTTAATGGAAAAAGCGACGGTCGAGGCTCCTTTGAAATTCATCTACGGAACAGGCATGATGCTTCCGGCATTCGAGAAAGCCTTGAACGGGCTGGAAGTAGGTGGCACGTTCAACTTCTCCATCGAGCCAGCCGAGGCTTATGGCGAATATAACGAGGAGCACGTATTGGATCTTCCGAAGAATATCTTCGAGGTAGACGGTAAATTCGACGCCGAGATGATCAAGGAAGGTAATACCGTCCCAATGATGGATTCTAATGGCAACCGTATGAACGGCTCTGTATTGGAAGTGAAGGATGATATCGTGGTAATGGACTTCAACCATCCGTTGGCTGGCGAGACTTTGCATTTCAGCGGCGAGGTAATCGACGTACACGAACCGACAGCGGAAGAGATCGCAGCCTTCTCCGCTCCCGCAGGTGGATGTAGTTGCGGTTGCGACGATTGCGGTAGCGATTGTGGCGATAACCACGAGGGTGGTTGTGGTTGTGGTGGATGCCACTAAATAATGGGAAATTGAGAATTGAAAATTGAAAATTAGGAGAAACGCCTAATCATCGGCTTTTGATTCTCAATTTTCAGTTTTCAATTTTCAATTAGACAAAGCGGTGAATACTTTTGGTAATATTTATAGATTAACATCGTTCGGCGAATCGCACGGCCCCGGTATCGGCGGCGTGATCGACGGATGCCCAGCCGGGATCGAATTAGATACGGCATTCATCCAGCAAGAGCTGAACCGTCGTAAACCGGGACAATCCCGTATCACGACCCCCCGTAAAGAGGATGATGAGGTACAGTTTCTTTCCGGTATCTACGAGGGAAAGACAACCGGCACGCCGATAGGTTTCATCATCTGGAACAAAAACCAACATTCCTCTGACTATGACAATATGAAAACGGTTTACCGTCCTTCCCATGCTGATTATACCTATCAAACGAAATATGGAATCCGTGATCCCCGTGGAGGTGGACGTTCGTCCGCCCGGGAAACGATAGCTCGTTGCGTGGCTGGGGCCATCGCTAAACTCGCCCTTAAGCAATACGGCATACAGATTCAAGCTTATACCTCGCAGGTCGGCCCGATCCAATTAGCGGGTAGTTACCAAGATTATGATTTAAGCTTGACGGAGGAGAGCGACGTACGTTGCCCGGACCCGAAGACCGCCTCAGAGATGGAAACCTTGATCGCCGAGGTCAAATCAAAAGGAGATACGATCGGCGGTATTATTACCTGTGTGGCGAAAGGGGTTCCCGTCGGATTGGGAGAGCCTGTGTTCGGCAAGTTACATGCCGCGTTGGGACATGCGATGCTTACGATCAACGCCGTGAAGGGCTTCGAGTATGGAGACGGATTCAACGCCGCCTTCTTCCGCGGATCGGAAAGGAACGATCGCTTTTTCAATGATAACGGGCATATCAATACTCGTACCAATAATTCCGGCGGTATCCAAGGAGGGATCTCCAACGGACAAGATATTTATTTCCGGGTAGCCTTTAAATCGGTCGCTACGATCTTGATGGAACAAGAAACGGTTAACATGGAGGGAGAGGATACGATATTAAAGGCACGCGGACGTCATGATCCATGCGTATTGCCTCGTGCGGTACCTATCGTCGAGTCTATGACCGCCATGACTTTATTGGATTATTTATTGATCCAGAAGACACGGGAAAACTTTTAAGACTAATTCTATATGGCTTGGATTCTGTTAATTATAGCCGGATTATTCGAGATCGGCTGGCCGCTGGGCTTTAAATTAGCAAGTATGCATTCCAAATATTTTATTTGGTTTATAGGTTTATCGATCTTATCCATGGGCTTAAGCGGTTATTTCTTATATCTCGCCCAGAAAAGCATCCCAATCGGTACGGCTTATGTAATCTGGACCGGGATCGGGGCTATAGGGACTGTTCTTCTTGGAATCTTGTTTTTCCATGATTCCGCAAATATATTCAGGTTATTGTTCTTATCTTTGATATTGATAGGGATCGTCGGGTTGAAATTAGTCCATTAATCCGGGTAAAAAAACACCAGTATTGCCGTAAGGCTACGCCAGTATAGGCGTGAGCTTACGGCAGTATAGGTATAGGGCTACGCCTATACTGCCGTTAACCGACGCAACTACTCG
>OGEB01000750.1_pt1 | contig 18688 bp, 18 predicted proteins | sample 1570541 | NCBI WGS metagenome assembly OGEB01 (sample SAMEA2581975, study PRJEB24529) | metagenome | biome: Human gut stool | place: China | collected 2011 | reverse complement strand
TGAGAAAAGCAAAACCAAAAAAACGTGTGATCCTTCCGGATCCGGTATTTAATGACCAGAAGGTTTCTAAATTCGTAAACCATCTGATGTATGATGGAAAGAAGAATACCTCTTACGAAATCTTCTATGCTGCATTGGAAACAGTAAAAACAAAACTTCCTAACGAAGAAAAGTCAGCTTTGGAAATTTGGAAGAAGGCTTTGGATAACGTAACTCCTCAGCTGGAAGTTAAGTCTCGCCGTGTGGGTGGCGCTACATTCCAGGTTCCTACTGAAATCCGTCCTGAACGCAAGGAATCAATCTCAATGAAAAACTTGATCCTTTTCGCTCGTAAACGTGGTGGTAAGTCAATGGCAGATAAATTGGCTGCTGAAATCATCGACGCATTCAACGAACAGGGTGGTGCCTTCAAGCGTAAAGAAGATATGCATCGTATGGCAGAAGCTAACCGTGCATTCGCTCACTTCAGATTCTAATCAAGTAATAATTAAATAAGTAAAGGACGAAAATGGCTAAAAATGATTTGCATTTGACCCGCAATATCGGTATTATGGCTCATATCGATGCCGGTAAGACAACCACTTCGGAACGCATTTTGTTCTACACCGGTCTGACCCACAAAATTGGTGAGGTTCATGATGGTGCAGCTACAATGGACTGGATGGCTCAGGAGCAGGAACGTGGTATTACTATTACCTCTGCAGCGACAACAACTCGTTGGAAATATGCAGGAAATACTTATAAGATTAACTTGATTGATACTCCGGGACACGTTGACTTTACTGCTGAAGTAGAACGTTCATTACGCGTTTTGGATGGAGCTGTTGCTGCTTATTGTGCTGTCGGTGGTGTAGAACCTCAGTCGGAAACAGTGTGGCGTCAGGCTGATAAATACAATGTGCCTCGTATCGGTTATGTTAACAAAATGGACCGTTCTGGTGCTGACTTTTTTGAAGTTGTTCGTCAGATGAAAACTGTGCTCGGTGCAAATCCTTGTCCTGTTGTAATTCCTATCGGTGCGGAAGAAAACTTCAAAGGTGTTGTTGACCTGATTAAGATGAAAGCCATCTTATGGCATGATGAGACTATGGGAGCAGACTACAGTGTAGAAGAAATCCCGGCAAACTTGGTTGACGAAGCTAATGAATGGAGAGAAAAACTGCTTGAAAAAGTAGCAGATTTCGATGATACTTTGATGGAGAAATTCTTTGATGATCCTTCTACTATCACTGAAGAAGAAATCTTGCGTGCATTGCGTGCAGGTACTTTGAAGATGGACATCGTTCCTATGTTCTGCGGTTCTTCGTTCAAGAATAAAGGTGTTCAGACATTGCTTGATTATGTTTGTGCATTCTTGCCTTCTCCGTTGGATACTCCTGCTATCGTGGGTACTAACCCGAGCACAGGTGCGGAAGAAGATCGTAAACCCAGTGAAGATGAAAAAACTTCAGCTTTGGCATTTAAGATTGCAACTGACCCCTATGTAGGTCGTTTGACTTTCTTCCGTGTTTACTCAGGTAAAGTAGAAGCCGGCTCTTATATTTATAACACTCGCTCCGGTAAAAAAGAACGTGTGTCACGTCTGTTCCAGATGCACTCAAATAAACAGAACCCTGTTGAAGTAATTAGTGCTGGTGATATTGGTGCAGGTGTTGGATTCAAGGATATTCGTACAGGTGATACTCTGTGTGACGAAGAAGCACCCATTGTATTGGAATCTATGGAATTCCCTGATCCGGTTATTGGTATTGCAGTTGAGCCCAAAACACAGAAAGACTTGGATAAGCTGTCTAACGGTTTGGCTAAGTTGGCTGAAGAAGACCCGACATTTACAGTTAAAACTGATGAGCAGTCAGGTCAGACTATCATCTCTGGTATGGGTGAGCTCCACTTGGATATTATTATCGACCGCTTGAAACGTGAATTTAAAGTAGAATGTAATCAGGGTAAACCTCAGGTTAACTACAAGGAAGCTATTACAAAAACTGTTGAATTGCGTGAAGTTTATAAGAAACAGTCCGGTGGTCGCGGTAAATTCGCTGATATTATCGTAGCAATTGGTCCGGTTGATGAAGACTTTACTCAAGGTGGATTGCAATTTATCGATGAAGTGAAGGGTGGTAATATTCCTAAGGAATTTATTCCGTCAGTTCAGAAAGGTTTCCAAACTGCAATGAAGAATGGTGTATTGGCAGGTTATCCGCTTGATTCACTGAAGGTAGTCTTGAAAGATGGTTCATTCCACCCGGTTGACTCTGACCAGTTGTCATTTGAAATCTGTGCTATTCAGGCTTACAAAAACGCTTGTGCTAAAGCGGGTCCTGTATTGACTGAGCCTATCATGAAATTGGAAGTTGTAACTCCCGAAGAAAACATGGGTGATGTTATCGGTGACTTGAACAAACGTCGCGGTCAGGTAGAAGGTATGGAATCAAGCCGTTCAGGTGCTCGTATTGTTAAAGCAAAAGTGCCTTTGGCTGAAATGTTTGGTTATGTAACGGCTTTGCGTACTATTACTTCTGGTCGTGCAACTTCATCTATGACTTATGACCATCATGCTCAGGTGTCTAGCTCAATTGCTAAGGCAGTACTTGAAGAAGTGAAGGGTCGTGTAGACTTAGTATAATAAAGAATAATTTGGGGCAACGGGTTAGCGAATGACTCTTAATCCGGCCCCACTTTATATGTTTTTTTAATCATTTTATAAATAACAATCTAATGAGTCAAAAAATTAGAATTAAACTGAAATCATACGATCACAACTTGGTGGATAAGTCTGCTGAAAAGATCGTGAAAACAGTGAAGGCTACAGGCGCTATTGTTAGCGGTCCTATTCCATTGCCTACTCACAAACGTATTTTCACTGTAAACCGTTCGACTTTCGTTAACAAGAAGTCACGTGAACAGTTTGAACTTTCTTCTTATAAGAGATTAATCGATATCTATAGCTCAACAGCTAAGACAGTAGATGCTCTGATGAAGTTGGAGTTACCGAGTGGTGTAGAAGTAGAAATTAAAGTTTAATCCATTAAAAATTAACTGAAATGCCAGGATTATTAGGAAAGAAAATCGGAATGACATCCGTTTTCAGTGCTGATGGTAAAAATGTACCATGCACTGTTATCGAAGCTGGTCCTTGTGTGGTTACTCAGATTAAGAGTGTCGAAAAAGATGGCTATGCAGCTGTTCAGGTAGGTTTCCAGGACAAAAAGGAAAAACATACTACCAAACCTTTGATGGGACACTTTAAAAAAGCTGGTGTAACTCCAAAGAGACACTTGGCCGAGTTCAAAGATTTTGAAACAGAATTGAATTTAGGAGACGCAATTACTGTAGAATTGTTCAATGACACTGCTTATGTTGATGTTGTTGGTACTTCTAAGGGTAAAGGTTTCCAAGGTGTTGTAAAAAGACATGGATTTGGTGGTGTAGGTCAGACTACTCACGGTCAGCACAATCGCGCTCGTAAACCGGGTTCTATCGGTGCTTGTTCATACCCTGCAAAAGTATTCAAAGGAATGCGTATGGGTGGCCAGATGGGTGGTGACCGCGTGACTACACACAACTTACAGGTATTAAAGGTGATTCCGGAACATAACTTGCTGTTGATTAAGGGTTCTGTACCGGGTTGCAAAGGTTCAATCGTAATAATTGAGAAATAATGGAAGTTAACGTATTAAATATTAAAGGTGAAGACACCGGAAGAAAGGTTACGTTAAGCGAATCAATCTTCGGAATTGAACCCAATGATCACGCTATCTATCTGGATGTTAAACAGTTTATGGCTAATCAACGTCAGGGAACTCACAAATCTAAGGAAAGAAGCGAAATCAGCGGTTCTACTCGTAAATTAGGTCGTCAAAAAGGTGGTGGTGGTGCACGTCGTGGTGATATCAACTCTCCGGTGTTGGTAGGTGGTGCTCGTGTATTTGGTCCTAAACCTCGTGACTACTGGTTTAAATTGAATAAAAAAGTTAAGACATTGGCTCGTAAGTCAGCTTTGTCTTATAAAGCACAAGCAAATGCAATCGTTATTGTTGAAGACTTCACTTTTGAAGCTCCTAAGACAAAAGATTTCGTTGCAATGGTAAATAATCTTAAAATTGCTGACAAGAAGTTGCTTTTGGTTTTGCCGGAAGCTAATAAAAACGTATATTTGTCAGCTCGTAACATCGAACGTGCTAACGTAGCAATAGCTTCTGCATTAAATACTTACAAAGTATTGGATGCTGAAACACTTGTTGTTACAGAAAGTTCGCTCAAAGCTATCGAGAATATCTTATCTTAATTTAAAAAGGAGGCTTAGATAATGGGAATTATTATTAAACCGTTGGTTACTGAGAAAATGACTGCAATTACCGAGAAGTTAAATCGATTCGGCTTTATTGTACGTCCTGAAGCTAACAAGTTGGAAATTAAGAGTGAGATTGAAGCTTTGTATAATGGGACATTTCTTCCTCTTATTAAAAGCAAGTTTGACTTACTCTATCATCTTATGGGGACTCGTCATGTTATTCCCTCAAGTGTTTGCTGGTATTTTTACTTCAAATCCAGCTCTTGTTATATTTACAAAGAAGGCTCTTCGTGTTTACATGGCAGTTATGTTTATGTTTGGAATTCAGATTTCCTGCCAGATGGCATTTAACTCTCTTGGAAAAGCAATTTCTTCTATTGTTGTTGCTGTTATGAGAAAATTTGTACTTTTAATTCCTTTGATCTATATCATGCCTCATATTTTTACAACAGATCAGACCATGGCTGTTTATATGGCGGAACCTGTTGCTGATTTTATTGCAGTAACATTTACAGCGATCTTGTTTTCTGTACAATTTAAGAAAGCTCTTGCTGCGATCCGTTTATCTTAAAAAAGAAAAGTCTGGAAAATTCTAATACTTTTCCAGACTTTTCTTTTTATCATAGGATCATAGACGAAAGAGTCTTAATCTCTCTTTAATTTCACTGCCACACCTTTTTCAAGACTTTCATGGACTGCTTCTGCGATCAATTCTGCCTGTAATCCATCGTTTCCATCAGCTATAAATGGAAGATCATTCTGTAAACAGTAGATGAAATCGTTAATTGGTTCAATTCCAAATCCACTTGGTCGTCCGCAGTTATTTAAGATGAAATAAGAGTTTGGTGTGCGTAATTTGCTATTGTTATAGATTTCTACTCCACGATTCTGAGAGTCGATCCTAAACATTGCATTTTCGCACAGGATCTGTGTTCTTCCATCATTGTTTTTTGCGAATCCTTTTGGTAAGATCCAAGAATTTTCTACTGTCCAGTAACATCCATTTTCCATTTTCAGTGTTGCCTGAATAGAGTCGTATGTATCAACTCCTCTTGCTTTTAACACTTTCTTTGTTCCTACTGCGTATACTTCTTCTACTTCACATCCCATATACCAACGAATCTGATCATAACAATGTGTTCCTAAGAAATGTACAGGGCTTGATTTGTCTGCCCAGTTGAACCATTCTGTTGGAACATCAATGATATCATCCATGCACATATATCCACGGATTGGTGCTCCTGATTCTTCGTTCTGAAGTTCATTTCGTACATTGATCGCCGCTGGATCCCATCTCTTATGATAGTCGACCGCAACTCTTACATTGTATTTTTCAGCTTCTGCTAAAATTTTCTTTGCATCTTCTGATGTTGTTGCTAATGGCTTCTCCACCAGAATTGGTTTTCCATGACGGATCGCTGCTAATGCCGGGTCCATGTGGAAAGCATCTGGTGTTGCAATAGATACAGCATCAATTTCTTCGTTGTCTAACATTTCATTTACGTCATTGTATGTTTTTACATTGTATTGTTCTGCAATGCGATCTGTGATCTCTTTATTTAAGTCACACACTGCAACTAAATTTGTGTTTGGATTCCACGTATATGCATTTACATGGTTAATTCCATAGATTCCTGCTCCTACTACTGCAACATTCATAACTTTCATTTTAAATCTCCTTTTTAACTACATGACACTTTAATTTTCTAGAAAATTCCTATAAAAGAAAGCAAAATGGAAACTGCGATGATTCCAATTACGATCTTTCCGGTTCCTACTTTTTTCTTTCTGATCAACCAGTAGATCAAGAATAAAACGATCAGTGGGAATACATTTGGGAAAATAGAATCTAACTTATCCTGTACTACAACTGTACTGATCTTTAACACAGTTTTTAATGTTACCATGGAAGCGGTCATAGCACCCATCATAAACATAGCAAGTACGTTAGCTCCTGAGATAACATCCTGCATTAAACCAGATCCCATGATCGTTTTAATGGATTCTCTTCCCTTTTTATATGTCATATTTGTTGTTAAGATCAATTCACCAATACAATATCCAACAAACAGTAATAATACGACTAATGCCAGTGGATTTCCTGCTGCCGCAAGTGTTGCTGCTGCGATCTTCATCAATGTTCCGATGATTCCCCAGTCAAAGCTGTCTTCTAAAGCGTCGACAGGTCCCATCAATCCTTTTTTAAACCCTGTGATTGCCATATCAGGCATCTTAGATGGATCTTTCGCTCTCTGCTCTTCCATTGCGATGGTTGTTCCAAGGATCAGACCACCTGCTGTTACATTACAGTTATATAATAATAGGTGACGTTTTAAGGCTTCTGATAAATCTTCTTTTTTGGTATATAATTTCTTTAAAATATGTGAAATACTTCCGCAAAATGCAATTCCCTGCATATTTTCAAAGTTCAGAGGCATCTCAGCGGACATGTACCAACGGAACATTGCTTTATTTAAGTCTTTTTGTGTTAAGACTTTCTTTTCTTCTTGTGTATTCATTTCATTACTCATGTTCTCTTACCTCCTCTGCAATTTCCTGTCTCTGGAATACTGTGATAAATGCAATACAGATTGCGATGATTCCAGCTGTTAATGAGTTTACTCCTCCAACGGATACTACGATATAACCTAAGAATACGAAAGGAATCAGTTTGTTCTTTCCGATCATATTCATGATCAGTGCGAATCCTAAGGCTGGTAAAACTCCTCCTGCTACTTCTAATCCATGTGTCACAAATGTTGGAAGTGCCTTCATAATGTTAATTACTACATCCTGACCTACCATGTTAATAATAAACACTGGTAAGAATAGTAGTGGAATTGCTAATAACGCTGGATAAATCGTTGCGCATCTCCAGATAGCATCTGCATTTCCTTCTTCTGCATATTTATTTGCTTTTGCTACAAAGTATGTGTTGATCACTTTTCTTAAATTGGTTACGAATGATCCGAGTAATCCAACTGGTACTGCTAATGCGATCGCTGTTGTTGCATTCATTCCTGATCCGATCGCGATCGGAATAACGCATGTTGCTGCCAGACACTCGTCTGTTGGAAGGTTCGCTCCTGGTGCAAAAATACCTGCAAATACCAGTGCGATACCACCACCGATAATTAATCCTTGCATTGGCTGTCCCATCAGTAACCCTGCTACAAGTCCTACCGTTACAGGGCTTGAGATAAACAGGAATCCGAAATATGATAAGATCATTCCTCGGCACCACCAATACATAATTCCCATGACAATTGCTATGATTACAGTATTCATATATTTTTCCTCCTTTTGTTACATCTTACGTTTTACTGCATCGAAACTTATTGCTGATATTTCAGGCATTGGCTGGACAGTGATCTCAATACCTTTACTATTTAATTCTTCCAGCATATCAAGTTCCTTTTGTGAAATTGCAACTCCTGTTGTGATCAGTTTTCTTCCTTCCTCATTTGGTACTGCTCCAACATTGATCGCAGGTAATTCAACTCCTTTCTCTACTAATTTCAGACATGTCTCAATATCTTTGGAAATCAAAAATACCGTATCGTCTGTGTTATCTAGCACCTCTTTTGCTTTATCAATGGTTACAATATCAACATCTGTTCCTTTTGGAACTGCCATCTTGTAAATGTCACTCATAAATTCGTCATTTCCAAGTACATCATCTACTAATACGATTCGTCTTACTGGGCAAACCTTTAACCATCTTGCCACTACCTGTCCATGGATCAGTCTGTAATCTACTCTCACTAATTTAATTTCTGCCATAATTCTTACCTCCGCTCTTTCATTATTTTTGTTGGACATTTAATTCCATCCTGTGCTGTTTCGATACAACTTTCTACCAGTTCATCTAATGTCTGCGTTTCTCGCTCTGTCACAAACTGAATGATCATTGGAAGATTCACTCCTGTTACTGTTTCAACGTTTTCTCTCCTCAAGGCAATTTTTGTTGCCAGGTTGGAAGGTGTTCCTCCAAACAGATCTGCCATGATCAAGACTCCTTCTTCCTGATCTAATTCGTCTACGTATTCTTCTAACATCTGCTCCCCTTTTTGAATATCATCCCCAGGGTTTAGGGTCCATGCTCTGCACTGACTTAATGGTCCTGCAAACATCTCTGCTCCTTTGATCAATTCAACACTTGAATTGCCGTGTGTTGCAATGATTAATCCGATCATCATACCTCCTCTCTTAGTCATCCATATTTCTATTTCGACACATTTTAATTTTTTGTTTTTCACATCTTACACTTTTTTATAAAGCAAGATCCGTGCCAACTTTTTATTTTTTTGCAAAATAAAAAAAGCACATATTCATTTTTTCGCATAAATACGTGCTTTTTTCATCTTAAAATTTTTAATTATTTTCTGTCAGATAATAGATCATCAAGATCTCCCGCTCATTCAGCGACACATTGTACTTGTTTTCTATGACACTAAAACTCTCTTTTAAATTTTTTATGAAACTTTCCCGACACTTCAGATCATCTGTCATATCTTCCTGTGGCAGCCTTCCTTTTTCAAGGATCAATCGTTCTACCATGACACACATATGAATATACAACATCTTCTTTTGATCGATCGAATAGGTTGTATCTTCTAAAATCTCCAGCTTGCTGACAGTTTCTTCAACATCTCCCATGATCTTATCTGGATTCAGGATCGTAAGCTGTCCGATCAGATTCTTTATTGTAAAACTCCTTACGATATTCTCAATAAATCGTTGCGTCTTGTCCTTGTCACAATATCGTCCTACTGTGGAATAAATAACTTTCTCTCCCCTCTCGTCAATCAATTCATTTAACATAAGTGTCGTAACGCCTTGGATCATAAGCTTACTTGTCGTTATGATAAACTGTATATCATATTTACGAAAGACATCGCATCGGTTTCCCTCCGTACTTAATTCTGCATAAGTCATCTCCACAACATCAATATCAATGCCTTCCAGGCATCCTTGCAGCAACATCTTCATCTTATCTGTCGTTCCTAAACCTGTCGTACAGCATAAAAGAATTGCTTTTGGTTTTTGTTTGCTTGGAACAAATGATTTCTTTGTAACATGATGCTCGATGATCGTATCCATAATATTTTGAAGATCTTCATGTTTTAAGATCAATTCTCCTGCTTCCAATGCCATTTCTGTCGTAATATTATTGACAATCCCCAAATCTCCTTCGACATCATCTTTTATGTCTTCTGAAATATCAAGTAATGATCCCATATCAACAAAGATCAACAACCCTTTGGAGGTATTCGTATTTTTGAGATATCGCTTAATACGTTTTACTACATCTTTCTTTGGCGTATCATATTCCATATCAAAAGCTTCAAATATATAAGTTTCAAATACCTTATTGACAGTACTTGTAATACTAGATGCCGTCGCTGGTCCATGTGATACGATGATCGCATTTGTATAATCCATCTCATCCCTTGCAATACTGTAAAAATATAACATCGCAAACATCCTTACAAACCATGGATTTGTCTCATAATCTACTGCCTGATGAAGCATCTCATAGAAAATAAGTCCCATCTTATAATAACGGTACATCACTCTCTGCAATTGTTTTGCCAGATGTTCGTATTTCCTGTCGTCTGTATGCTTATTCTGATTATTCAGTACATAAAGCATCTTTACAAATACCATTTCCATCACACCACTGTATTTGAGACCGTAATTATCTTGAAGATAGATCAAAATATTTCTCACTGCCTGTGTATACAGATTCTGCACATATGGATGAATTTCCTGATCGATCACGATATCTTCGATTCGATTCACTTCATCATAAATAATCTTTCGAAACTTAATAGTTGAAATGTCTTTCTCAAGATATTCTCGAATCAGATCATTGATCACTTTCTCCGAAAAATCCACATCCGCCTGTTCTGTCATAGAAATCTTCCACACTGCGTCCTGATCTGGTGACACTTCGATCATTTCATTGATATATGGAATTGATTCTCCATTTCCAAGAAGCAATGTATCGGAAGACAGGTGGCTTAAATTAAGAGGTATCACTTCCTGTCCTTTCCTTCTTTCATTGTATGCCTTTGCACAGGATAATCGAATGATATTTTTTAACGTTCCAATATTGCCTTTTCCTTGGAATGTCAGCAATCGATTGACCACATTACTGCTCACCTGAAATGTAGTATTCATCGTTTTGGATTCCTGATGGATCAAAAACAAGATCAATTCATACTTCTCTTCCAAAGTTCTTTCCTGAAAATCTGGCAGCACTACATCTACTGGAATTCTTCTTAGAAATGTATCCAGCATAGTTTCTCTGCCTTCTGTTGTTGCAAAGATCAGTCGAACATTCAATTCACAATTTTGTCCACTGTCTCCCATTCTGGAAATGATCCCTTTATCCATATATCGAAATAACTTTTCCTGTCCTTCTGGCGATAGGCGATGAACTTCATCCAAAAACAGATACCCTTTGTCTGCTTCTTCAATCAGGCCTTTTGTATCCTTATTGGCCCCTGTAAACGCTCCTTTTTTGTATCCAAATAAGACAGACGATAATAATTCTTTATTATTCGCATAATCCGCACAGTTTAATACAACAAAAGGGGCATCCTCTGGAATTGTTCCAATGAATTTCGCATATTGGTAGATGTCCTCTGCCAAAAGACTTTTTCCAACTCCACTTGATCCAAATAATAAAATCGGCATACCCTTGTTTGGATAACCTGCCGATAACTTACACTTCTCTACTGCGTCTTTTAAACTTTGATCTGCTCCAATAAATGTTGTAAATGGATCCTCTGGTAATTGATCTTCTGGTTGTATGTAAGAAAATATAACCGGCCGTGTTTTTTCTTTCTGGACAATTCCTTCTCTTACAAGCTCATTTAAAATTCCACTCGCTGTGTTTCTCTGAATATTTAATTGTACTGCAATACTCTCCGCCGTTTGATGATTCTTACATTCCTTCAACAATTTCAGAATACGATCCTTATTATTTTCTTTTGCCATACTTTTTCTTATCCTTTCCTATTTCGTACTCCAAGTCTCGTCTTCTTTGTTGTTCTTAAATATATACAATTCTTATTCTCATACTACCATTTATAGTGATGCAGCTGTCCTTCCATCTGAAATGCCTTAAATCCCTGATGTCTCAGCACTTCATAGGCAACGATCGCTACAGAGTTAGATAAATTTAATGACCTGATATGTGGCAGCATTGGGATTCTTATAGAAGTCTCTTCATAATTCAATAAGATTTCTTCTGGAATTCCAGCGCTTTCTTTTCCAAACATGATATATACATCTTCGTCATCTTCATATGCTGGTGCCGAATATACATGTTTTGCTTTTGTTGTTGCCATGTAAATCTTGGGATCATTGTTCTTCTCTAGAAAATCCTCAAAATTGATATATGTACGTACATCTAATTTATCCCAATAATCAAGACCGGCTCTCTTGATCATCTTCTCATTTAAACGAAATCCTAGTGGTTCGATCAGATGCAGAACAGCACCGCATGCCACGCAGGTTCTTCCGATATTTCCAGTGTTTGCCGGCATCTCCGGCTCATGTAATACTATGTGAAGCATTATTAACTCTCCAATCTCTTAACTTTTTATCTATTGCTTCTTTGGAAGATGATTGATAAATCGTTCCAGACGCCCTAAAGCTTCTTTTAGTTCTTCAATGGAATATGCATAGGAAACTCTGAGATATCCTTCTCCACAGGCTCCGAAGGCAGATCCAGGAACGATTGCTACTTTCTCTTCATTTAACAGTTTTGTTGCAAATTCTTCTGATGTCATGCCAAATTTCTTGATGGATGGGAATATATAAAATGCACCTTCTGGTTCAAAACATTCGATTCCCATTCGTTGAAACTCATGTACCAAAAATCGTCTGCGCTGATTGTATGCAGTCCTCATCTCTTCGACTTCATCATCACAGGAACGCATCGCTTCGATCGCTGCATACTGACTAGTCGTCGGTGCTGCCATGATACAGAACTGATGAACCTTGACCATCTGTTTCATCATGTACCTTGGTGCTGCAACATAACCAAGTCTCCATCCAGTCATTGCAAATGCCTTGGAAAATCCATTGATCACGATCGATCTGTCTTTCATCTCTGGCAAGGATGCGATACTGACGTGATCTCTTCCATAGGTAAGTTCTGAATAAATCTCATCAGAAATTACAACAATATCATGTTCTTTTGCAAACTCTGCGATCGGTTCTAACTCTTCTTTTGTCATGATCGCACCCGTTGGATTGTTTGGAAATGAAATGATCATTGCTTTTGTTTTATCTGTGACAGCGGCTTCTAACTGCTCTTTTTTAAGCTTAAATTTATCTTCTTCCTTAAGACTTACGATCACAGGAGTTCCACCTGCCATAACAACACATGCCACATAAGAAACGAAACATGGCTGAACAACGATGACTTCATCTCCTGGATCAAGGATCGTACGCATCGCAATATCGATCCCTTCGCTCCCGCCAACAGTCACTGTGATCTCATGATTTGGATCATAGACCAACTCGTATTTTCTTTCTAAATATTCACTGATCTCATAGCGCAGCTCCTTTAACCCTGCATTCGATGTATAAAAGGTTCTGCCTCGCTCCAATGAGTAAATTCCTTCTTCTCTGACTCTCCATGGCGTATCGAAATCTGGTTCCCCTACACCTAAGGAAATGGCATCCGGCATCTCGCTTACAATGTCAAAAAACTTGCGGATTCCGGATGGTTCCAGACTTACAACTCTCTTTGATAAAAAATCTCTCATTATGGAGTCACCGCCTGTCTCTCATCCACTTTCTTTGCTTCAAGAACAGTTCCATGATCTTTATATTTCTTCAATACAAAATGTGTTACTGTACTGACAACAGATTCCAGTGGTGCTAATTTGGATGATGTGAACATAGAGATCTCTTTCATCGTCTTTCCTTCTAACATAACCATGAAATCATATCCCCCAGACATCAGATAAACGGCTTTTACTTCTGGAAAATTATAAATACGTTCTGCAATGCGGTCGAATCCCTGACCTCTTTGTGGTGTTACTTTTACCTCGATCATCGCTGTCAGTTGATCCTTGCTTGTATTGTCCCAGTTGATCAAAGTATGATACCCACAGATGATATGTTCTTTTTCCATATCCGCGATCTCATTGGCGACTTCCGTCTCCGCGACATCCAGCATCACCGCCAGATCATGAATCGCTAAACGACTGTTTTTCTCGATCAATTTTAAAATCAGTTCTCTTAATTCTGTGTTCATACTGTTTCCTCCATTTTTCTCTCTGAAAATTATCTGCGATTATTTTCAGAATATATTTTATATAACTCGTCCTGTCTAGGTGCCTCCAGATTCGCTGCCTTTCCCTGACGATAGATCACTTTATCTCTGGAATCTGTTGTATGACCAATAATGGTTGCTTTGATGCCTGCCTGTTCCAGTTCATTGACTAATGTTCTTCCATGATCTGTTGTGATCAGCATAGATCCACTTGAGATCAACTGATATGGATTCAGATCATATCGTTCACAAAATTCGATCGTATGTTGTCTTAATGGAATATCTTCGATACAAACTTCCACCCCGACACCAGATGCTTTGGAAATCTCCCATAAAGCACCATAAACTCCGCTTTCTGTGATATCATGCATACAAGACGCATATTTTCTGGCGATCAGACCTTCTGGCACGACAGAGATATCCTCTAGAAATGCCTTTGCATCATCAATAAATGTATCAGAAAACCATTCTTTTAACTCGTCTTCTTTTTCATTTGCGATGATTCCCGTTCCTTCCATACCAAGATATTTTGTGACTACGATATCCTGACCTGGTTTCGCCCCGCCAGATAAGATCAATTCATCTTCTTTCACTTTTCCAATCCCTGTCACAGATAATACTGGCTGCGTAACCGCTGCCGTAATCTCTGTATGGCCGCCTAATACCATGATATTTAATTTCTCACACTCTGCATTGATCTGCTGCATCATCTTCTTGATCTGTGCTTCCTTGATCATTGGTGGCAGAAGTGCTGTCACCATAAGTCCGATCGTCTCAGCTCCTGCGGATGCAAGATCGTTGGCAGTTACATGAACTGCCAGACGTCCGATCTCTTTTACCGTGCCTGTGATCGGATCTGTTGATGTGACAAATACTTCTCCTTCCTGAAGTTTCAATGCCGCACAATCTTCCCCGATTCCAGGTCCTACTAAGACTTCATCTCTCCTTGTATGCAATTGCTCAAACACAACTTTCTGCAATGCAGATTCTGATAATTTTCCTATTTTCATCCTTTGTTTCCTGTTCTACCCTGAGATTTCACAGCCGCTGATCTCTTCGCTGTTGTAGACTTCTGTGCTGCCGTTGTAGATTTCTGTGCTGCTGTTGTTGTCTCAGACTTCTGTGCTGTTGTTTCTTTTGAATCTTTTTTCTTATCCTTTTTATCGTCTTTTTTATCTTCCGCTTTCTTTGTTCCTACACGATAAACCGTTGGTGTTGACATATATGTGGAAGTATTAAATACCTTTTTGGATACCTGTTTACCATTGATCTTCACGATCTTCCAAAGCCTTGCACTGTACCCTGTATGTCCATAGCTTTCCAAAACTTTCTGTCCTTCGGCAAGCGTATTATCATTAACTGTACTTTCAGAACTTTCTTTTACCTGTGTTGTCTCAGATAAGAATTCTACCGTACGTTTTGGATCTTTTTTCTTTCCATAGACCGTAAATGTAATCGTTGAACCATTTGCTTTTCCTTCAATATAGATCGGAGTATCGAATGTATTCTTAAACTTCATATCCTTATGCGTTCCCGCGATTGCTGCATCTGCAGATCTTGGCACATAATGTACGGTCATGGAATGTGGAAAACGTTCTACGATCTTTAATTCTGCACGGATAACTGCATTATACAAAGTAGTAGATACCTGGCAGATTCCACCACCATATGTCTGAACCGTCTGTCCGTTTTCATAGGAACCTGCGAGTGCATATCCATTTTCTTTTGTAAATGGTGATACGGTTTTATATACAGATAATGTCTCTCCTGGATAAACCATGCTTCCGTTGATCTTACTTGCACCATTAGCAACATTTACTTTACGACCATATGGAGACCCACCGTATTCGGTTGTATAAGTTCCAAGTACATCTTTGATCTCTGCCATATCTTTTGATGTATATTTTGCTTTTTTCTTTACAACATCCAGTTCAAATTGATGTTTTCCAGCTTCAACTGCTTTTTTGAAATTCGCAAATGTTTCATTCATATTTAATGTATAACCTGTCTTTTGTTTGATCACGACAAATTTGCCAGCCTTACGTTTCACACTTGCATTTCTTGGTTCTGAAACAATCTTCTTTGTTGCTTTTTTTACATTCTTTTTTAAAAATGAGAAGATATGGGTAAAGAAGAAAAGAAAAAGATGGAACAACTCTTTTACATCGGAATACTTTGTAAAAATACTTCCACTTCTCCCAAGTGCATAAGCTTCTTCCACTGTCTTGTCTGCCTCAGCGAATGCTCCAAGATCTTCAATCTTGGCACTTGATCTTTCATCGTCTACATAAAGTGTGATCTTTTCCTGATGAATCTCCTTCATATGAGATTCAATCGCATCTTTTGCTTCTGATCTTGTCATTCCACCGATAGAAATTCCCTCACATGAAACCCCTTTTATGATCTTTCCATCTTTTACTGCACTGCTCACCTTATGGTTTAGGGAAAAAGTCCCACCTGCTGCCAAAATAACGATCACTGCGACCGCAATGATAATTTTTTTCTTCATCGTCTCTTCCTTCTTCCTCTCCAAATTCATTCTTACATCATCAAATATCCTGCTACCATTGTTCCAACCATCACAATGATCAGAAGAATCGCAATAACGGATACAAAAAATCTTTTCTTTTTCATTTCTTCATCACTCCATAATTTAGTATAATATGATCAATCTTCTTTGATGCTTCTCTCTGTGTCATCTGATCAATATCTAAGCACTCCCCTATCGCATGATATTTCATCAGATTCTCTAGATACTTCTTTTGTTTTGATGTAGCCGGACGTTCTTTCTTTACCTTGAATTGAAGCTGCTGTGGCTGAAAGATTTCCTCTTCTGTTGGAAATTCTTTCTTCATCTGCTCAAACACAACAGCTGTTGCCAATGCATCATCGTAAGCACGGTGTGCTGCCTGATTCACATAATGATAATGAGCACAGAGTGTCTCCAGCTTCTTATTTTCAAGTCCAGTTAATAACTTCCTTGCTACTTTTAACGTGTCAACTCCTGTTTTCTCAAACGGATACTTAAATGAAGCTGCTGCCATCTTCATAAACTTATAGTCAAACATGACGTTATGTCCAAGAACCGGAAGATCCCCGCTAAATTCCAAAAATTCCTCAACACCTTCTTTCAGTGGAATTCCCTTCCTTAACATATCCCTGCTGATTCCTGTTAAATTGATGATAAAATCACTGACTTCGATCTCTGGATGAATGATACAGTTATACTTTCCACTGATCTTCCCATCTCTGATCTTAACAGCTCCAATTTCAATAATCTGATCTGAATCTGGGGATAACCCCGTTGTCTCCAGATCAAATGCAACATAATCTTTCATCTGTCGTTACCTCTGAGAATTTATACTTATTTGTGCAAGCACAAACGCAATTTATACTTATTGACACTTACATCATATTATACACAAATCAACTTTTTGCCTCAACCCTGTTTTCTACTATATTTTTATGCTTTTTTATGTTACGATTAACCTAGATATAATTAGAAAACAAAGGAGGACGGCAAGATGATAAAGCTGATCGTTTCTGATCTTGACGGAACACTGCTTAACAGCAAACAACAAATCAGTGATCGTACACTCCGTGCGATCAAACAAATTCAAAGAAAGGGACTCCGTCTTTTGATCAATACGGAACAGAATTATTTTGATGCCAAAAAACTCCTCGATGCATACGATATTTCTTGTGATATCGCATGTTTTGGCGGTTCCTGCATCTTTGATACTTCTGGGCACCAGCTGCATGCTTCTTATATTCCAACCAAACGTATCCCTGAGATGCTGCGGATCTTTGGTTCCTGTCGTACTTTTTATGAAATCCACAGTACCCATGGATTATGTGTCTTAGGTTCCAAGGAAGGATATGCAAATTATCTGTCTTCTGAAGTTGTTCCCGCTTTGAGAGAAGAATTTCCAAGTCAAACACTAGATGAAGAATCTTATATCTGTGAACGACTTGAAAATGCTCATTTTTATGATAATGGACAACTTCTTCTTTCTGAGAATCCACAGATCATTAAAATCACGACACAGTCCTTAGACCAGCAGAAACTTGAGCAGCTTACAAACAGCCTTCACACACGGGTCCCACACTTTGCAGTATCCCATCAGAGTCCATATCGTCTCGATATCACAGCTGTAAATTCATTAAAAGGTGCGGCCGTTCATTTTTATACTGAGAAATATCAGATTTCACTGAAAGATACCATGGTGATCGGTGACAGTGAAAATGATTATTCTATGCTTGGACTTCCTTATATCGAAAGCATTGCCATGGGAAATGCAGATGATATCATTCAGGAGATTTGTCTCCATCACACAACAGATAACGATCACGATGGCGTTGCAATCGTGTTGGAACAGATTCTTTCCAAACAATGATCATTGAAATATATTTTAAAGCAATTTGGAATGTTTTATCTATTCCAATTGTGATACTATAAAGATGAGAAGAAATTACACCCAATACAGGAGGCTATCACATGATTAAATTAATTTCATCCGATATGGATGGTACTCTTCTTGACAGCTATCGTCAGATTACCCCGATCAATGTCGAAGCGATCAAAAGAGCTCAGGAAAATGGTATCAATTTTATTATCAACACAGGACGTGAATATCCAAATGCACGCGGTCTTGTGGAAGCAGCCGGATTAAAATGCGACTTAATCTGCAGTAATGGAGCTTGTGCTTTTGATAAAGATGGAAATCTTTTATTCGAGCATATTCTTGATAAAGAAACTGTCCGCACCATTTTTGATGCATTTAATAAATACGGAATGGAACCTGCATTATTTACAACAGAAGGACGTATTTCTCTTCTTCCATTAGAAGAACGTGAAATTTATACAAGAGATGTATTCATTCCTGCCATTCAGGTCAATCACCCAGATATGAAATATACTTTAGATGATTACCGTGAGTTAGTTGATGATGTTATCTTTGTTGATGGTCAGGAGGCGTTATTAAACAGTGACCACCGCATCCTAAAGATCACATCAAACTCTCCAGATCATGAATCCCTAAAGAAACTACGTGTAGAACTCGAAAAAATTCCGGGACTTGCTGTTGTATCTA
>OGEB01000737.1_pt1 | contig 19012 bp, 15 predicted proteins | sample 1570541 | NCBI WGS metagenome assembly OGEB01 (sample SAMEA2581975, study PRJEB24529) | metagenome | biome: Human gut stool | place: China | collected 2011 | reverse complement strand
GGCGGACTGTTAATCCGTATGTCACTGGTTCGAGTCCAGTCAGAGGAGCCAAATTCTAAAAATTCGCTTTTTTAGCGCAATGTCACTGACCTTAGTTGAACATTGTTTTTTAACGGATAGCGGGTTTTTAACATCTTAAGCGCCCTCGGCCTTTATGGTTGAGGGCGTTTTGCTATGAACGCCATCACCATTTTCCCCTCGATTATAAAACTTGAGTTATTCAGTAGTCTCCCCTCTTGCAACTCACACCCAAAACTGCCTAACGAAAAGTTATTAATTTTCAATCATATTGCTATCAGGATTTACATTTTTTCGCTGTGCTAGAAAGGGCGCATTTATGTTAGCTCGTTCAGGGAAGGTAAGCATGGCTACGAAGAAGAGAAGTGGAGAAGAAATAAATGACCGACAAATCTTATGCGGGATGGGAATTAAACTACGCCGCTTAACTGCGGGTAACGGCGTAACAATACAGACACAGACAACCGTGAAAGTCACTGGCAACTCAAGCACCGCCCATGTTGCTAGCTTTATCGCTGATCCATCGACTATCGCCGCCACCAACACTGATTTAAGTACCTTAAAGGCAACGGTTGAGGATGGCAGTGGTAACCTGATCGAAGGTCTCACTGTGTACTTCGCCTTAAAAAGCGGCTCTGCCACATTAACGTCATTAACAGCGGTGACCGATCAAAACGGAATCGCGACAACAAGCGTGAAAGGAGCGATGACAGGTAGCGTCACGGTAAGCGCAGTCACGACCGCTGGTGGAATGCAAACAGTAGATATAACGCTGGTGGCTGGCCCGGCAGACACCTCGCAGTCCGTCCTTAAGAGCAATCGGTCATCACTGAAAGGGGACTATACCGATAGTGCTGAATTACGTCTTGTTCTGCACGATATATCAGGCAATCCGATCAAAGTTTCTGAAGGGATGGAATTTGTGCAATCAGGTACTAACGTGCCCTATATAAAAATTAGCGCAATTGATTACAGTCTAAATATCAACGGTGATTACAAAGCCACTGTTACAGGCGGCGGAGAGGGTATCGCAACGCTGATCCCTGTATTGAATGGTGTTCATCAAGCTGGTCTGAGTACCACAATACAATTCACTCGAGCAGAAGACAAAATAATGAGCGGTACAGTATCAGTCAATGGTACTGACCTACCGACAACTACATTCCCTTCGCAGGGGTTCACCGGGGCGTATTATCAGTTGAATAATGACAACTTTGCCCCAGGAAAAACGGCGGCTGATTATGAGTTTTCAAGCTCTGCCTCCTGGGTCGATGTTGATGCTACCGGTAAAGTGACATTTAAAAATGTCGGCAGCAATTGGGAAAGGATTACGGCGACGCCAAAATCAGGAGGCCCTAGCTATGTATACGAAATCCGTGTGAAGAGTTGGTGGGTGAACGCCGGCGATGCTTTCATGATATACAGCCTTGCTGAAAATTTTTGCAGTAGCAATGGCTACACACTTCCCCGTGCAGACCATTTAAACCATAGTCGTTCCCGAGGCATCGGGTCACTGTACAGTGAATGGGGAGATATGGGGCATTACACGACTGACGCTGGTTTTCAATCAAATATGTATTGGTCATCTAGTCCCGCAAACTCAAGCGAACAATACGTAGTTTCCCTGGCAACAGGTGATCAAAGCGTATTTGAAAAGCTTGGGTTTGCTTATGCGACATGTTATAAAAACATCTGATTTTCCTCTATAATTTCTTAAAGAGTGCTCCATTCGGGGCACTCTTTTTTTACATTCCCTCTATAGAGCTTGCTCTTCTCTCACAGAAAATGAATAAATAAAAATGCGATACCGCCAGATTCGCGTTCGGTGTGACTATGATCATTTTCGGTGAGTACAGCTTTGATCCAAAGGCTGGTTTTCTGTGATGATTGACCAGCCTCAGAGTATTGATGACACCACCGTTCATAACAGATCGGCATTACTATGCATAAGTACTGTCTCATATTCTCGCCAAAACACTTTTTAATGCCTTTGCGAATTCATCCAGACTTATATTGTCAATTTTTTGCCCAACGACGACTGACTCCGAAACATCGGCCATTGCGGGCCATCGCGTTTTGTAATCAGCATAAATTGCAACAACGGGAGTATTATAGGCACTTGCCATATGTAATATTGAGGTGTCAGGAGTTATTGCGATATAAGCATCTTTTATGATTGCTGCTGAACGTTTAATCGAGGGTGGTAAGGATAAACGGTAGACATTATTATAACAATCCACTAATGCCCTGGCTTTATCTTCACCTTTGGGTCCATGAACGATCACTATTGGCATATCTGTTTCACTTTGAATTTTTGCTATTAGATTTTCTGCAATCGATAATGAAAATGTACGTTCCTGCGAGCTACCTTCTAAATTGAACGCAATGTAAGATCCTAACGATCGCATTTCCTCGCGCACCTCATCGAGTACATCCTCACTTAGTGGCAATTCATATATTGGCCTGACTGCTGGAAAACCCGCCTCACGCATCATAAATGCCCATGTCATGGGTACAGGAGCCCGGAGATTCTGATCCATCCGGGACGCGTTCTTACACAAAGGGGAATAGCACTTCATGGTTAAACCGACGACCTGGAAATTCGTTTTTGCTTTCAACTGACTGATAAATATCATCGTTTTCAGGTTCTTTTTACGCATCGCCTCTATACAAAGATCCGGCGTACCGTATTGCAGTGTTATGTTCTTCGCTAAATCTTTTATTTCTTTTAATGTTGCGTGATCCTGCATAGTCATTGTGACTAATGTTAATTTATTCTGTTCAAGTTTGAGCGCATTAAAGACTTCTAAATTAATTGTCGACGTAACAATTAATAGATGCTTAATTTTATGCAATTCAAGCGCCCGAATAACAGGAAAGATGGCCATAGCATCGCCAATCTGATCGGGAATATGGATGACAACAAAGTCTGTTTTTTCAATATTGAAATTATAAGCTTTATAATCGTAGTAACTAAATGCAATACGTCTCAACAATGATGCTAAAAACATACCTAACCTCGCCTCCCTACTGGTTATAATGCAATGCAGTCTATCAGACTCATCAGGGTGCCATTTTGTGCATATGCGGACTTTTATGTTTCATATCTCTAACCTGTGGGTCCTCTGCTTAATCCTTAAACAACACCAGCAACTCCTGCGCTTTCATCTTCCATCGAATTTTTCATGTTGCCGTTAATCAGCCATAAAATCATTTGCAGATTCGCTCTGTCGAGGTAGTCTCATAAGGTTCGTTTATAGATCGACGGCAATGTGAGTTACCTTTTCCATACTAATTATAAAAAGACAGTACAAACAGGATCATTATGGACTCCACGCTCATCTCCACTCGTCCCGATGAAGGGACGCTTTCGTTAAGTCGCGCCCGACGAGCTGCGTTAGGCAGTTTCGCTGGTGCCGTCGTCGACTGGTATGATTTTTTACTCTATGGCATTACCGCCGCACTGGTGTTTAATCGCGAGTTTTTCCCGCAGGTAAGCCCGGCGATGGGAACGCTCGCCGCATTTGCCACCTTTGGTGTCGGCTTCCTTTTCCGACCGCTCGGCGGTGTCATTTTCGGTCACTTTGGTGACCGGCTGGGACGTAAGCGCATGTTAATGCTGACCGTCTGGATGATGGGCATCGCGACAGCCTTGATTGGTATTCTTCCTTCATTCTCGACCATTGGGTGGTGGGCACCTATTTTGCTGGTGACACTGCGTGCCATTCAGGGATTTGCCGTCGGCGGCGAATGGGGAGGCGCAGCGTTGCTTTCCGTTGAAAGTGCGCCGAAAAATAAAAAAGCCTTTTACAGTAGCGGTGTACAAGTTGGCTACGGAGTAGGTTTACTGCTTTCAACCGGACTGGTTTCATTGATCAGTATGATGACGACTGACGAACAGTTTTTAAGCTGGGGCTGGCGCATTCCTTTCCTGTTTAGCATCGTACTGGTACTGGGAGCATTGTGGGTGCGCAATGGCATGGAGGAGTCCGCGGAATTTGAACAACAGCAACATAATCAAGCGGCCGCGAAAAAACGCATCCCGGTTATCGAAGCTCTGTTACGACATCCCGGTGCTTTCCTGAAGATTATTGCGCTACGACTGTGCGAATTGCTGACGATGTACATCGTTACTGCCTTTGCACTTAATTATTCAACCCAGAATATGGGGCTACCGCGCGAACTTTTCCTTAATATTGGTTTGCTGGTAGGTGGATTAAGCTGCCTGACAATTCCCTGTTTTGCCTGGCTTGCCGATCGTTTTGGTCGCCGTAGGGTTTATATCACAGGTGCGTTAATCGGAACGTTGAGCGCATTTCCTTTCTTTATGGCGCTTGAAGCACAATCCATTTTCTGGATAGTTTTCTTCTCCATCATGCTGGCAAACATTGCGCATGACATGGTGGTGTGTGTGCAACAACCGATGTTTACCGAAATGTTTGGTGCCAGTTATCGCTATAGTGGCGCTGGAGTCGGTTATCAGGTTGCCAGTGTGGTTGGCGGTGGATTTACACCTTTTATTGCCGCTGCACTCATCACTTACTTTGCCGGGAACTGGCATAGCGTTGCCATTTATTTGCTGGCTGGATGCCTGATTTCTGCAATGACCGCTTTATTGATGAAAGACAATCAACGCTCGTGATAGCCTGGCGAAGATCATCCGATCTTCGCCTTATACTTTTGTTTCACATTCCTGTGACATACTATCGGATGTGCGGTAATTGTATGGAACAGGAGACACACATGAATAATAAGGGCTCCGGTCTGACCCCAGCTCAGGCACTGGATAAACTCGACGCGCTGTATGAGCAATCTGTAGTTGCTTTACGCAACGCCATTGGCAAATATATTACAAGTGGCGAATTACCTGATGAAAACGCCCGCAAACAAGGTCTTTTTGTCTATCCATCACTGACCGTAACCTGGGACGGTAGCACAACCAATCCCCCCAAAACGCGCGCATTTGGTCGTTTTACTCACGCAGGCAGCTACACCACCACGATTACTCGCCCTACTCTCTTTCGTTCGTATCTCAATGAACAACTTACGTTGCTGTATCAGGATTATGGTGCGCATATCTCTGTGCAACCCTCGCAGCATGAAATCCCTTATCCTTATGTCATCGATGGCTCTGAATTGACACTTGATCGCTCAATGAGCGCTGGTTTAACTCGCTACTTCCCGACAACAGAACTGGCGCAAATCGGCGATGAAACTGCAGACGGCATTTATCATCCAACGGAATTCTCCCCGCTATCGCATTTTGATGCGCGCCGCGTCGATTTTTCCCTCGCGCGGTTGCGCCATTATACCGGTACGCCAGTTGAACATTTTCAGCCGTTCGTCTTGTTTACCAACTACACACGTTATGTGGATGAGTTCGTTCGTTGGGGATGCAGCCAGATCCTCGATCCTGATAGTCCCTACATTGCCCTTTCTTGTGCTGGCGGGAACTGGATCACTGCCGAAACCGAAGCGCCAGAAGAAGCCATTTCCGACCTTGCATGGAAAAAACACCAGATGCCAGCATGGCATTTAATTACCGCTGATGGTCAGGGTATTACTCTGGTGAATATTGGCGTGGGACCGTCCAATGCTAAAACCATCTGCGATCATCTGGCAGTGCTACGCCCGGATGTCTGGTTGATGATTGGTCACTGTGGCGGATTACGTGAAAGCCAGGCCATTGGAGATTATGTCCTTGCACACGCTTATTTACGCGATGACCACGTTCTTGATGCGGTTCTGCCGCCCGATATTCCTATTCCGAGCATTGCTGAAGTGCAACGTGCGCTTTATGACGCTACCAAGTTAGTCAGCGGCAGGCCTGGTGAAGAAGTCAAACAGCGGTTACGTACTGGCACGGTGGTAACCACAGATGACAGGAACTGGGAGTTACGTTACTCAGCTTCTGCACTTCGTTTTAACTTAAGCCGGGCCGTAGCAATTGATATGGAAAGTGCAACCATTGCCGCGCAAGGATATCGTTTCCGCGTGCCATACGGGACACTACTGTGTGTTTCAGATAAACCGTTACATGGTGAGATTAAGCTTCCCGGCCAGGCTAACCGTTTTTATGAAGGCGCTATTTCCGAACACCTGCAAATTGGCATTCGGGCGATCGATTTGCTGCGCGCAGAAGGCGACCGACTGCATTCGCGTAAATTACGAACCTTTAATGAGCCGCCGTTCCGATAATAAGTTATGAACCTTCTTATCAGAAATAGATGTGAAGGATTAAGTAAGACATCTGGCAAATAGCCTGCAATAAACGCGGGCTGTTTGCTTCCTTGGGCAGATGCGAGTTTTATTATCGTCTTAATGATTTCCACATATTAAAAGCAAGTATGCTTTCAAAACACAATTATAAAAAATCCCGCCAACAACATTAGTTTTTATAAAATTAAATATAAGATTATGGCTTTAGAATATTTTTATTTCTAATAGACGAGATTTTTCCTGTTATGATATAATATGCTGAATTAACACATGTTAACGATTTACCAGTAATGTAAATAAATTTTCGAGGAGATCATTCCAGTGGGACGTAAATGGGCCAATATTGTTGCTAAAAAAACGGCTAAAGACGGTGCAACGTCTAAAATTTATGCAAAATTCGGTGTAGAAATCTATGCTGCTGCTAAACAAGGTGAACCCGATCCAGAATTAAACACATCTTTAAAATTCGTTATTGAACGTGCAAAGCAGGCACAAGTTCCAAAGCACGTTATTGATAAAGCAATTGATAAAGCCAAAGGCGGCGGAGATGAAACGTTCGTGCAGGGCCGTTATGAAGGCTTTGGTCCTAATGGCTCAATGATTATCGCCGAGACATTGACTTCAAATGTTAACCGTACGATTGCTAACGTTCGCACAATTTTCAATAAAAAAGGCGGCAATATCGGAGCGGCAGGTTCTGTCAGCTATATGTTTGACAATACGGGTGTGATTGTATTTAAAGGAACAGACCCTGACCATATTTTTGAAATTTTGCTTGAAGCTGAAGTTGATGTTCGTGATGTAACTGAAGAAGAAGGTAATATTGTTATTTATACTGAACCTACTGACCTTCATAAAGGAATCGCGGCGCTAAAAGCAGCTGGAATCACTGAGTTCTCAACAACAGAATTAGAAATGATTGCTCAATCTGAAGTTGAGCTTTCCCCAGAAGATTTAGAAATCTTTGAAGGGCTTGTTGATGCCCTTGAAGATGACGACGATGTACAAAAAGTTTATCATAACGTCGCAAATCTCTAATGATATTTTAAAGAAATTTGTCTTTATGGCAGATTTCTTTAATCTCATATAATTCTTATAAAAATATAATGTTTAACTCGTCATATTGCTTATAAAAAATCCCCGTTCCCAGAGAAATAATATTTATTAAAATGGCAGGTCTTCTTTTTCTGATTACCGAAGACAAAGTGGCAATTACGTATAGTTTCCCGATAAAGACGCGACAGCTACATCCCGCATAAGGCATTTTTCTCTTTATCTTTGTACGGTACTTCATGGAACAGAATTTTTGACCCTGTGAATCGTGATGTCTGTTGGGGAGGGGCAATTTGCTCACTGAAGCGTGAGACTCGATTAAGCGCACGAAACACAGAAATCAAAAAACCCGGTCACTTTTTTACAAGGTAACCGGGTAAAAATAATTTTTATTTTTTAACTGTTTTGAGACTTATAGAGATATCTCAAAACTAAAATTTGGCTCCTCTGACTGGACTCGAACCAGTGACATACGGATTAACAGTCCGCCGTTCTACCGACTGAACTACAGAGGAATCGTGAGAACGAGGCGAATATTAGCGACGCTCATCCACAATGTCAAAGCCTGTTTTTTAAATTTGAAATCGTTTGCTGAAATAATCTGCACTTTGTCGTTTATTCCGACACAACTGGCTTTTTTTCACACTTTTGCGGCTCAGGTCGAGGATATTTCCACAGCCAACGTCCAGTAACCATTCGCCAGTAAAACAGCACGGCCCGCACAGCCCAGTCGGCAAACATTCCCATCCAGACACCAACCACACCCCAGCCAAGCATGATTCCCAGCACATAACCGACTACAACCCGGCAACCCCACATGCTCAACATAGAAACCCACATGGCGTAACGTGCATCGCGAGCACCCTTAAATCCAGCGGGTAGCACCCATGAGGCAGACCAAATAGGCATAAATAAAGCATTTAGCCAAATCAGAATCACAACGACATGTTTAACCTGTGGATCCTGGGTGTAAAACGATGCCATAACCCCGGCAAAGGGAGCCGTTAGCCAGGCGATGGCCGTTAATCCAAGAGTGGAAAGCCAGAACACATGCCGCAACTGAATCTCTGCTTGCGCTATCTGTCCTACACCCAACCTTCGGCCTGTAATGATCGTAGAAGCAGAGCCGAGCGCACTTCCGGGTAAGTTGATAAGAGCCGCAATTGAAAACGCGATAAAATTTCCGGCAATAACACTGGTCCCCATCCCGGCAACGAACATTTGGGTTAATAACCGACCACTGGTAAATAACACTGATTCGACACTCGCGGGAATACCAATCCCCATGACTTCCCAGATAATGCTAAAATTCAGCGGTTTAAAATAGCTCTTTAACGAAATCCTTAGCGCAGGATTAAAACCAATCGCCAGCACCCACAAAATTGCCACTGCGCCAATATAACGAGAAATGGTTAACCCCAACCCAGCCCCGACAAATCCCAGTCCCGGCCAGGAGAAAAGGCCGTAAATCAATATGCCGCTAATAATAATATTAAGAATATTCAGGCTACCGTTAATCAGTAGCGGTATTTTCGTATTCCCTGCACCACGAAGTGCCCCGCTACCAATCAAAGTGATGGCAGCTGCTGGATAACTGAGTACCGTCAGCTCCAGATAAGTCAACGCCAGTGCTTTAACTTCTGTCGTGGCATCACCCGCGACGAAATCAATAATTTGTTCGCCAAAATGATGAATAAGCGTTGCCAACAGTACGGCAAACAACGTCATGATCACCAATGACTGCCGCGTCGCCACCCTCGCTCGTCGTCGATCCCGCTTACCGAGACTAAATGCCACAACGACAGTAGTACCAAGATCGATAGCAGCAAAAAAAGCCATAATGACCATATTGAAGCTGTCCGCCAATCCCACGCCGGCCATCGCATCTTTTCCCAGCCAGCTGACCAGAAAAGTGCTCAGAACCCCCATCAACAGGACACAGGCATTCTCCATGAAGATAGGAACAGCAAGCGGGGTTATCTCGCGCCAGAACAACACTTTGTAGCTCTTGCGTTTAGCGTGCCAGCGAGTGCCGTGAACAACCTGGCGTAAAGCAGAGGAGATATTCAAAGCCGACCTTAATTGCAGAAAGTGAAACCACATTTCAAATAATGAGGGAGAATCAGCAAAGCTGCAAAGATTTTCGCCAACAAATTGTCTGCAAATGCAACAAACTGTTGATAGAAACGGCAAACAGTTGGGAAAATTAAAAATCGGGTTTGACAAAAGATTTTTCGCCGTTAAGATGTGCCTCAACAGCGATTCCTCTGTAGTTCAGTCGGTAGAACGGCGGACTGTTAATCCGTATGTCACTGGTTCGAGTCCAGTCAGAGGAGCCAAATTTCTGAAAAGCCCGCTTTTATAGCGGGCTTTTTGCTATATCTGATAATCAATTTCCTCTTCACTGTTTTCCATCACCTGCCGCTTGATATCCTCAACTGAAAGTCCTGCATTACAAAGTTCCAGAAAGCGCCAGACATAGTTACGCTGAAGTTGTCCTCGCTTCAGTCCCAACCAGACAGTATTAGCATCAAAAAGATGCCGCGTATCCAGGCGGATTAAATTCTTTTCCTCTTGTTCACCGCTGGATTGTTCGGCAACTATTCCGATCCCAAGCCCAAGAGCAACATAGGTTTTAATGACATCAGAATCCTGCGCACTTAATACAATATCTGCCAGCAAACCTTTGCGGGCAAATGCGTCATCAATACGTGAGCGCCCCGTAATCCCCTGTCGGTAAGTGATTAACGGCCACTTCGCTATTGATTCCAGCGTCAATGGTGTAATTTGCGTCAAGGGATGATCGAGTGGAACAAGCAAACTATGGTGCCAACGAAACCACGGGAAGGCGACGAGCTGCGGGTCATTACTCAAACGCTCGCTGGCGATACCAATATCAGCTTCACCATTATGCAACAACGTCGCAATTTCCTGTGGCGTCCCCTGGATTAGCTCGAGCCGAACCTCCGGGAAAAGTTCGCGAAAAGATTTAATGACCTCTGGCAAACTATAACGTGCCTGAGTATGCGTCGTTGCAATAGTGAGAACGCCAGACGTATCGTTGGTAAACAGGTCTGCAAGCCGACGAACATTACTGGCTTCATTCAGAATACGTTCTGCAATGACCAGTAATGCTTTGCCCGGTTCAGTCATGCCCAGCAGTCGCTTACCTCGTCGAACAAATATTTCGATGCCAAGTTCATCCTCCAGTTCCCGAATATGACGGCTGACGCCGGACTGTGAGGTAAAAAGCATATTCGCAACCTCTGTCAGGTTGTAATCCTGACGTGCAGCCTCGCGGATTATCTTTAGTTGTTGGAAATTCACGGTAAACTCCGGGCAGTTCAGATTTTCCGTTATTGTTAAAGTCTAATGCCCGGCATAACAAATAATAAAAACCCGCATCTTATTCCATCCCGATATAACGCTTAGCTCACCAATTGCCACTGCCTTTTTTCCATCACTGGAGAACTCATCACTGACATTAACAACTCTTTCACTGCCTGTGCCTGTGGTGATAAGTTCGCTCTGGCGGGTAAATTTAATGACAAAGAGAGACTCATGGAAGGTGTGGTAATGCGTGACATCCACCCGTTTACTGCGCCACATAACGAACGCGCGGCCGATTCGGGTAATACTGCAACGCCCATGCCGCTGGCAATCGCTGCGGTAAGCGTGGCAATAGACTCAATTTCACCAATGACTTTTGCCGTGAGTCGCCGTAGGGAAAAAGCCTCATCAACACGAAGTCTAACAGCACTGTAATCACTGGGAAGAAAGAGGTTCATTTGCGCAATAGCATTAACATCAACGCTTTGCCCCGGACAATCTTGAGTCCCTACCAGGAAAAGATCTTCTTTCAGTAAAGCCTGACTGGATACACCAGCCACAGGGGAATGCTCATAAATCACCGCCATATCGAGTTGGTGATTTATCAGTTTTTCGTTAAGCACTGCACCGCTATTTTCATGAAGATAGATAACGACCTCCGGGAATTCAGCGCGAACCGCCTGTAATAAGGGCATGGTGATGGATGACGCAGCGGTTCCTGGCGCAAAGCCAATCGAGACTTGCCCCGATAATGCCTGACCAACGTTATGCACCGCCAGTTGGGCCTGCTCACACTGACGTAAAATGGCCCGCGCATGGGTATAGAGAATTTTTCCGGCGTCAGTTGGCGTAACGCCCCGTTTTGTGCGAATCAAAAGTTGTTGATTTAACTCACCTTCCAGTGTGGCAACCTGCTGGCTGAGCGCTGGTTGTGCGATATGCAATACTTCAGCAGCCTGGGTCAGGCTACCAATATCTACAATTTTTACGAAGTATTTCAGGCGTCTGAAGTTCATGTTGCCTCCGGTTTTTAAGAGTCGGCCCAAGTGCCGCCATTACTTACAACCAGAATGCAAGATGCTTGCCAGTTCTATTTTGGCGTTGATGCGCAAGCTAACCAACTGTCAAATAAGAGATTATGATAGATTCGTCATTGGCTCTTTTTATCTGCAGTCGCATTCACCTGCCCTATAAAAGGAGGGTATGCACCACGATGGTTCATTACCCAATAAGATTGAAAGCTCACCACTTTGTTGAAATTGGCAGCAAACAAACAAAAAAATGCATTTCACCCTTTGACATCACCATGCACTGCCATTAATATGCGCCCCGTTCACACGATTCCTCTGTAGTTCAGTCGGTAGAACGGCGGACTGTTAATCCGTATGTCACTGGTTCGAGTCCAGTCAGAGGAGCCAAATTCAAAAAAGCCTGCTTTCGAGCAGGCTTTTTACTTTCTAATTATCAACGCTCTTAAAACATCTGTCTTGAACCAGAACTAATTTGCACAGGCATTCCCGATCGACGTTGCAACGCAGCATTTGCGCGATTTACATCAACTTCTTGCCCGTTGATAAACGCCCGCAAAGATGGGGTTACCGGCAATGGCACTTTTCGGTCAGACTCATATTCTGCACGATTGCGCGACAGCGGCTCATGAACTTCCAGCCACTTTGAACCATCCGGTTCCGTTGTGTATTTCACTGGCTGATCAATAATTTGTACACGAGTGCCTACAGGAACATTATCAAACAGATATTTGATATCGTCATTGCGCAGACGAATACAGCCCTGACTTACCCGAAGTCCAATACCAAAATTGGCATTGGTACCGTGGATGGCATACAACCTGCCAATATAAATCGCGTACAGCCCCATGGGATTATCGGGCCCCGCAGGAACAAATGCGGGCAAACTCTCCCCTCGTTTCGCATATTCGCGCCGGGTGTTCGGCGTTGGCGTCCAGGTTGGTGCTTCTTGTTTACGTTCAACGGTAGTCACCCAGTTACGCGGGGTTTCTCGCCCAGCCTGGCCGATACCAATAGGAAAGACTTCCACTGTATTACTGTCTGGCGGATAGTAATAAAGACGCATTTCAGCGACGTTGACCACAATCCCTTTACGAACAGTGGCGGGCAAAATCAGTTGCTGCGGAATGGTGAGTTGTGAGCCAGGCTTCGGCAAAAAAAACATCAGCGCCCGGATTCGCTTCCAGCATATTACTTAACCCTTGCCCGTATTGTGCGGCAAAAGTCTCCAGCGGCTGAGTATTGTGATCAGGAACAGTTACAGTAAGCGACTGCCCCACTAAACGGCTACCCTCTGGAGGTAATGGATAAGTTACCGCCAGGCTATTTTGGCTGGCAAAAAGCAGAGCAAATGAGCAAAAAATATTTACACGACGCATCATGTCCCTTTCCTAAGTCGCGAAAGCTATCCGTTAAGTATAGCTTTTATCAGACTTTTCGTTTTTAACTGTTCAAATCAGAAGTCGTATTCCCCGGTAGAACAATATTACTGGCAGCAAGTTCGCCCATGTTGTTATATATCGCACAGGCAGCTTCGATGATGGGCATCGCCAGAGCTGCGCCACTCCCCTCACCTAAACGCATCTCCATATTGAGATAAGGCTCCAGCCCCAAATGCGACAGCGCAATACGCGCCCCTTTTTCTGCCGACAGGTGAGAAGGAATGAGATACGGTTTGATTGCAGGAGACATCTGGCAGGCTGCGAGCGCGGCAGCATAAGAAAGAAATCCATCCAGCAACACGGGTAAACCGCAGGAAGCAGCGCCTAACATCACGCCAGCCATTCCGACCAAATCAAATCCCCCCACTTTTGCCAGAACATCAACGCCATCCTGCGGATTTGGTTGATTCAACGTAATCGCCCGGCGCACAACATCAATTTTATTAGCCAGTTTATCTGTCGGCAGGTTTGCGCCAATCCCAACCACTTCTTCAGGATCCCGGCCAGTGATTGTGCTGACTATTGCCGCTGCCGGTGTCGTGTTTGCCATCCCCAGTTCACCTACACCAAACAGCGTGACACCGTTTTTTGCCAGCTCCCGCGTATAACATATGACGTCCAAAAGCAACTTTTCAGCCTGACGGCGACTCATTGCCGGAGCTGAAGCAATATTGCCGCTACCTCGTGCGACACGCATGTTGATAAGCCCGGGGATAGGCTCAGCACTATCAATACCAACATCAACTACGTGGACGTTAGCGCCCGCTTGTGCTGCCAGCACACACACGCCGGTTGTTCCGCGGGTCATATTTTCAGCCTGAATGGCTGTCACTTCTTTTGGGGAAATAGCGACCCCTTCCTCCCAGACGCCGTGATCGGCACACATAACCAGTACCGCTTTTTTGCCCACATGCGGTATGCCATTCAACCCCGGCATTCCCGCCAGTTGTATGGCAAGCGCCTCCAGCCTTCCCAGGCTACCAACAGGTTTGAGTAACCCGTCAATATGCCGTTGTGCACGCGACATAGCGGCAGGATCGATAGCAGGGATCGTATTCAGTAAATCGGCAAGTGTTTGCATGTCACGTCTCTTTATAGCAGTGCCAGCAGGAAGACCAGTTCACCAAGCTCTATAGCAGCTCCCAGCGTATCGCCGGTTTGCCCGCCCAGCGTACGTTTGAGAAGCTGACCGAGGATGAAAATCGCCACCATCGTCACCACCATAGCAGCCACACCATGCATACCCGGCAATAATACGGCAGCAAAAATAGCGGCTAAGCCGAGTGTGACGCAGGTTTGTCGCCCATCAATTTTGCCAATGAACACATTGCCAAGCCCTTCTTCCCGCGCATAACGATGACGATACATCAATAATGCGGCAGTCCCGCGGCTGACCGCACATGCTGCCGCCAGCGATGCAAGGATCGGTTCGCCACGCAGAGCCAACTCGCTTAATACCAGAATCTTTGCCAGTACAACAAAAATCAATGCCAGACCGCCATGGGTGCCTAAACGGCTATCACGCATGATTTCCAACATGCGATCGCGGCTACGTGCAGAAAATACGCCATCACAGGTATCGGCGAGGCCGTCCAGGTGAATCCCCCGGTCATCAGCGCCAGCACAAGTACGCTAAACAGTGCCGCCAGTGGTACGCCACACCATGCCTGCAGCACCATGAAGACCAGCCCGCTAATCGCGCCAAGCAATAATCCAATTAAAGGAAAAGTAATAATACCGCGAGAATAATGCTCGAAATCCAGTCCCTGGGACCAGCGACGCGGTACAGGCAGACGCGTAATAAATGAGAGCATCGCCCAAAATAATTTACTCATTTGATTTTTACTCCAATACCCGAAACCACCAGCCATACTTCATTTGCCGCAGCGGCCAACTGCTGATTTACCCGCCCGGCAATATCACGAAAATGTCGTGCCAGACGACTCTCCGGCACAATCCCCATTCCCACTTCGTTAGTCACTAATACAACCTTTGCGGGGCAACGTTGGCAGGCAGCAATCAACGACTGAATCTCAGCATTAATCGCCTGTTCCATCGCCTGATAATCCCATTCATCAGGGTCTTTATCGCCGCCATAATCAAACAACAGATTAGTCACCATTGTGGTAACGCATTCCAGCAACACAACCTCATTCGGGTTAATGTCTGCATGAATTAATTCATCAAGATGTTGCCAGCGCTCCACTGTGCGCCAGTGCTCCGGGCGGCCTTGCCGATGATGTTCTATCCGTGCAGCCATCTCATCATCAAGGATTTGCGAGGTAGCGATATACAGAACCTGTGAAGAGTCCCCAATAAGCGCCTCTGCGTGGCGACTCTTCCCGCTCCGTGCGCCCCCCGTCACCAAAATCATCATACCGACTCCTGATTCAAATGTATGATGGTATTCATTGAACAGAACAATGGATCCCCCACCGTTGCTGACCGCAAAACATTTACGCGATTAATACTGCGCGTAATATAATTAAAAATCCAGCATTCTCAATCCATTACGAAATAAGATGGCATTACGGAATAGCCAGACTTTCTCGTGTTAACGTCCGACAAAATGTGTCATTGACAGCGGTTTCTGTGGATTGACACATTTCATTCAGATAATGAATTAATGCTACTGCCGGACCAACCAGCAAACGGGCATTGTGTTCTGAAATCCAGGCTATTGATTCAACGTCAGCGACAGATCTGCGCTGTAAAAGAACTTGTAAAACAACGCAATAGAATTATCCGGAATGGTGGCGACTATGCACTAGAACACCACAATTTCGCTCTCTCGGTAAGGCACTGTCACAGCATTCAACAGAATGTGACTTGCCAGATTTATTAGCGCCACCAGATGTTTAACCGGGTAACCACGACCCAGTCGGGGATATATTCCATCTTCTCGCTGACATCATCAAGAATAAAAAGGTTTATCACACTCAGAGCAACGTTCTTCAGCAGGCGGGATAATTCTTCAACATTTAAAAGATGTGTTATTAAAGGCATACAAACTGGACGTATTGTATTTTCTTTTGGTGGTTGACCTAAGGTAGCAGTTTATCCTGATGCGCTGAGATTTCTGTAATATCTACGTCAACATTCTCCTCGAATAGAAAATGCAGCCCCGGCAAGTGATTCACATTTTTTAACAAAACGTTGTTAGCGTGCCATTTTCAGAAGCTCTCCAAGAAAGCGAATTCTTTTCTCAAATTCTGCATTCTCAGACACAGCTTTCTACTCCATGGCAATGGCCCAAATACGAAGTTGCTCAGGATCATTAGTGGTGCTGAGAAGTTAAATAACCATGCGGAGTACCACTCGTCATCACGTATTTATATATCATGAAGCTATTGTTGTGTTTTGTACATCAGTAGATGTATTCTGATATACTCCTTTTGCTAGACATAACCTTTCACCTGCTTGCAAAGCTTCTGTGTTCTGACATTGCCAAATTGTTGCAATTCTGTATCCAGCCTTCTTTCAGTCATAGCTTCGGGCCGCGATAAGACTCACTGATCTGACCCTGATTCCTCTTGCAGACTTTATAGACCAATTAAAATGCAGTTTCTGCAGGTCAACGTCTGACCATCATTGTCATCACTCTGGCCATTAGAGTAACCTTCTGCATTCATCCTTTTGTAAAAAGTTTATAGACTGGCCCCCTGAATCTCCAGACAACCAATATCACTTAAATAAGTGATAGTCCTGATACAAGTTTTTAGAGTAGTCATTAGTGAACAGATAATTGTTAACTTAGAACCAGTAAAATGCAAACGACGCACCACGCTGGGAAAATCGCTGCTATTCAGCAGAGTTTTGTACCGAGAATTGTGGCCAGCCACTTATTGCTCTCGCGTAAGCAGGTATCCCCATCGTTTACCAGTCCAGCACATCTTGTGGTCAGGCAGAAGAAGAGCAAACTGTTACTGGACTCACTGCATGCATGGTAGAGAAAAATGCCACGCTATCCAAAAATCCAGACTGGGAGAATGGTTCAGCTGTGTACTGAATCAGTGGGGCGCACTCTGTTATTACAGTGTTGACGGTCAGGCGGAGGCAGACATAATGCCGCGGAAAAAGCCCTTTGTGCCATCTGTCTCGGAAATAAAAACTTTATGTTCTTCGGCGGCGAGCGCAGTGCACTGTTGTATGGGCTTATCGGCACTTGCCTTCTGAACGACATTGATCCGGAAGCGTATCTGCGCCATATCCTGAGCGTACTGCCGGAATAACCTTCCAACCGTATTGATGAACTCCTGCCATGGAACGTAGTTCTCACCAATAAATAAGCATCAATATGATTCTCCATTAACGCTTACCTTTTCTCAGGCTATTTTTGCTTTTTTTTGCTTTTCCCCGCCACTTTATGGTGATTATCACATCAATATACATCGATAGATATTAACGTAACTGCAGTGAGGTGAAGCATGAAATTTGAACGCCATCATGAAATATTGAAACGACTCAGTAAATTCGGTTCTGTAAAAGTATCCGATCTGTCCAATAGCCTCAATGTAACGAAAGAAACTATTCGTTCAGATCTTAATGAACTTGCCAGGCTTGGCTATCTGACTCGATGTCATGGCGGTGCTTTTATCGTCCTAGACTCGCTTGATACTATTGCGAAAAATGAAATCGCTTATGCGCTTGAAAATTATGATACAGCCCAGGGAATAAAAAAAGGCCACTCAACTATGAAAAGTCAAGTATGCGTTATTGGTTCGTTTAATGTTGATATCATCAGTTATTTGCCGAGGCTTCCCACTATCGGAGAATCGCTTCTGGCAAGTAATTTTATATTTTCACCGGGGGGAAAAGGCTGTAACCAGGCGCTGGCAGCAAGCTTTGCCGATACTGATGTTTATTTCATAACAAAAGTAGGTACAGATCACTTTAGTGATTATGCGATCAACTTTATGAATTCGTCTAAGATTTATAAAAGTATAATTTATCAAACGAAAGAAACGCAAACCGAAACTGCCACGATCCTTGTTAATGAAGGTACTGGCGATAATGTTATTGCGATCTATCCCGGTGCCAACATGACAATGTCGTCCGATGAAATAACTATTCAGAAAGAAGCGATTATTAATTCTGATGTCATACTTCTGCAGCTCGAAACAAATTATACCGCTCTGCAACAAGCGATCACATTGGCGCAAAAAAACAGTATCCCGGTCATTATTAACCCGGCACCCTATAATGATATCGTCAACGAACTTATTCAGGATGTTGATTATATCACCCCCAATGAAACAGAAGCTGGTTTACTGTCCGGCATAGACGTACACGATCTTGAATCAGCTAAACGAGCTGCAGAAGCTATCCACAATAAAGGGGTAAAAAACACGGTTATCACGCTCGGTAGCAAGGGCTCGCTCGCATTTGATGGCAAAAAATTCATTCATTCGCCAGCGTTTCCAGCGGTCGTTAAAAATACGGCAGGAGCCGGGGATGCGTTTAACGGCTCTCTGGCATCAGGACTTGCGAAAGGAAAATCACTGGAATCAGCACTGTGTTATGCCAGCGCCTTTGCATCCCTAGCGGTGGAGACAAGCAATGCTTCCGACATGCCTGAACATGAATCTGTGATACATCGAATTCAGAGTATACATTATCAGCAAACTATTTTTACGCATTAAGAAGGGACAGAGAATGAATAACACCAAAAAATCACTAAAAGTGCTCTTTATTGGGGAATCCTGGCATATTCATATGATTCATTCAAAAGGATATGACAGTTTTACCTCAAGTAAATATGAAGAAGGTGCGACCTGGTTACTCCAGTGTCTGAAAAATAGTCAGGTAGATGTCACCTATATGCCAGCACATACGGTACAAATTGCCTTCCCTGAAGATGTGGCACAGTTAGGGAAGGTGCGAACAAGTTCCTGATATGAGATCATCATATTCATCCGGAGC
>OGEB01000733.1_pt1 | contig 19094 bp, 23 predicted proteins | sample 1570541 | NCBI WGS metagenome assembly OGEB01 (sample SAMEA2581975, study PRJEB24529) | metagenome | biome: Human gut stool | place: China | collected 2011 | reverse complement strand
ATGCGCTACCTCCTTACACGTCCACCGTGAAGGTGTCCGGCTTTTCAATGATCTGCACGCCCTCCACCAGCTCGCCGGTGGTTTTGTCTACGATCTGGCCGCCTACAATTTCGAGCTGCTTCTTGAACTCGCCCCACTTCGGCTTTTCAGTGTTCTGGATCATGTCCTCGTTGCCGGAGGCTTTCAGGTAGGCCAGTAGTGCGTCGTCGTCCTGTTTCATGGTGCGGCCGCCGATTTTCTTCACCAGAGTGCCGGAGAGAAGGCGGTAGCTGTGCTTTGTCTTGGTTGTCTTGTGTGGAACTGTCTCGAAGTATTCCGCGAGCTTTCCGGTGAGAAAACGGGTGCCGTTTTCATATCTGCGCTGAGCGGCGTCGAGTCTCTGCTGGATCTTCTCGATCTGGCTTTCGCCCAATGCGGTGATCCGGTCGAGCTCGGCCTTTTCTTCTGCGATCTTCTGGCAGGCCCAGTCGGCGCAGCCGTCGTCAGTGATACGCCATACCGGACGCGGAGCGCTTTCGGTTTCCTCTGCGTCGAACATGTTCATGTCCATGCCTTCCAGCTCGTCCAGTGTTACGGCCGGAGTTTCCGGCTCTGCGGTAGGGGCTGCGGTTGCTTCTTTGATTTCTGCGGCCTGTTCGGCCTCAGCTATTGCTTTCTTTGTCGTTGCCATGGTTCTGTTCTCCTTCCTTTGCTTCCAGAGCTTCGCGGGCTTTCTGGAGTTCTGCCTGCGTGTCTCTCAGTTCCTTGTCTTTGCTGGTGAAAAACTGATACCACTCGCCTGAGCTTTTCTTGTACTGCTCGGCTTCGGCCTCAGCAGCAGCGGCACGTTCAGCCATGCTGGCAAGTGCAGCCGTGAGCTCTGCGATCACGCTTGGCTTGTTTTCGTTATTCATTCGGTTGCCTCCTTAAAAAATCGGTGTCCGTTAATGGTCATTACATAGATCTGGGACTCGTGCCACTCGCTGTCCACGAGAGCAGGAGCATAAAAGTATTTGATCGGCTCGGTTGTTGCTACGATCCCGAAGTCGAACACGTCCTGCACGGCTTCGAGGGCTTCCTGAGTCGGCTCCGGTCGGCGCTTGCTATATGCGTACACGCGCAGCACTTCGTCCGGTCGGATCCCTTCGTCCTCGCAGGTCTGGAGAATACACTGAGCTACTGCGATTTTTCCGGCGAATGGTTCGCCTCCGGCTTCGGCTGTGAGCACCTGAGCGATCTCCAGTCGCTCGGCGTCAGTGAGAGCGTAGCGCTTCTGGATTCCTGCCTCTGCGGCCCATGCGTCTGTGACATCCTCCCAGCTTACGGCTTGCCCGTCCTTGTAGTAGAAAACGTAGGGATGAGATTCCTCGGCCGCCGGGCTGCTGGTTGCGATCGGGGCTGTTTTTGTCTGGTCGTGTTCTGAGAACATACCCACGACGCCGCGTACTGCGAACACGATCACCACTGTGGTGACTGCCAGCCCGCCGATCCTTTTCCAGTTCAGGCGCTTGCAAAAACGGCGCAGCCGGTATAAAATAGGCTTAGGCTTTCGCGTGGTTTTTCGACTGCCTGTGCGGCTTCCCGGTTCCGACGGGTGGCCGCTTCTTTTTTCTTTGTACCCGGTGTATTCCACCGGGCTATATACTTTCAGCGAGCTGCTTCGCATTTCTGTTACCTCCTTCTTTGTCTGAGTTTGGCTGGGAGCGTATAGCTCGGAGCCTGCATGTATTTGTTGAAATTCTGCGGCCAGTAGGCCACCTTTTCGATCCGTTTCCCACTTACTCCATACTTCGGGTTATATCCGAACACGTTCACATAGCTGAGAAGATCGGAGCGTTCCGCGTCCATGGCCTTGCACACCTCGAACAGTGCCGCCACGTCGTCGATCGCTCTGTGGGAGTTCTGAACCTTGTCCTCCAGTTTATAGGTGAGGATCGCGTTCGCAAGCTTGTGAGGATATGCTCGGCGGTCTTTGTAAACAGTCAGGCTGTCCAGATAGTCGGCAGCTTTCAGGGCTTCCGGGCCACTGTTTCCATGTCTCCGGAGCATTTCAGCAGTAAACAGGAGGTCAAACTGTGCATTGTGAGCCACCAGAAGAACCCGGTCGCCGCCGATCAACTCGGTGAAGCGAGCTGCGGCCTCAGTCTCGGTGATTCCTTCGTTTTCGAGCTGCTCGTCTGTGATCCCTGTCAGCTCGACGATCTTCTGGGGGATCCGTTCGCCCTCTGGCAGCTTCACGAACATGTCGGCGCTGTCGGCCATGCGGAGGGTGCCCCGTTCGGTTTTCTCGACTCTGATCGCTGCCAGTTCAATGATCTGGCAGCTTTCAGCTTCGAGTCCGGTTGTCTCAGTGTCAAAAAATACGACTGCTTTGTATTTCGTGAATACGTCCCGGAGCTCATTCATGGTCGGTCACCTCCGTTTTGATCGTGATCGAGGTCGTGGCTGCGAGCTTTAACTGCTTAGAGGTCAGCTCGTACATGTCCACGGCTGCGTTCACCTGAGCCAGCGCGGTGCTGAGTGCTGCAGCCTTGGTGAGTTCTTCGGCTGTTGCCTTTTCAGCCAGTTCGGCGAAGCCTTCCGGATCCTCTCCGTGAGCGGCTTCGTAGAGCTTCTGAAACTGCCGGGCGAGTGCCTGCTTGATCCGGCCGATAAAATCCGGAGCCAAAATGCTACGCTTTTTCGGTTCTGGCTGCTTCTTGTCAGAGTCCAGATCGTCCAGAGTGTCAGAGTCGCAGATAAACCGAACGCAAGCGGCACGGAAGCCGAGGCGCGCGGACGCATTGCCGCGGGAGTAGGAGCCGCAGAGGGAGAACACACCAGCGCCCGAACCGTTGCTCCAGTGGCCCCCGCGATAAATAACCCGCTCGCCGTCAGTGTCGAGCCAGAAGTATTCGTCGCTTTCGTAGCCGTCGGCAGGATAGAGGCCGAGGTCTTTCAGCTTGTCCGGCACGTCCATGTCGCTGCGAGCCTCCAGATCCGTGAACTTTACGCCGTCGTAGTCTGTGCCATCCGGGTGTACCGGCTGGAGTGGGATCTCGCCGTTGTGTACGTTGTAGTAAACCGGATCGCCGTCCTCGGTGTAGATTGCCTCCCACTCTGGAGAGTCTTTGGACTGATCCGCTCCATAGGCTGCGCCATTGTTCGGGATCACCTGCGGCATACCGTCCATAAATCGAACGCCGCCGACGTGCTCCCAGATGTTACCGCACATGTCAGCTACACCGTAGGCCGTGCCGTCGTGGTTCCACTGAACCGGGCCGGATCCGGTCAACGTCTTGCCGCAGCCTCCTTCGTATGTAGTGCCGGTCTGTTCTGGGTGGCTGTGGCTTTTGCCGCTCGCAGTATTTCCGGTCGGCATGGTTTCGTTGTCCCAGCTCCAGAAGTCGAGAGCCACCCATTCGTCGTTAGTGATCAGGTGCCAGCCTTCGCCCTTGCTCTCGCAGAGGCGGATCGCTTCGTCGTGGCTGATATTCACAGCCGGTTTCATAAATGGGAGAGAGTACGGAACGCCGTCGATCAATGTGTTCGGGTATTTGCTGATCGCGTATTCCTTGACCTTGCGGCCTCTCAGGGTGTCAGGGAGTCCCAGCTCGGATGGTGTGAAAACCACCATAATGTCAGGGCGCCCGTTTTTGTCGTAGATTACTTCGTTTCTCATGGTTTTGCTCCTTTTCTGTATTTGCTGCGGCAGATCGGGCACTTGTAGCCGTACCACGGGATCACCGCCTGCTTGCTTACATTCCAGTCCAGCCCGCACTCTTGGCACACTTCATAGCGGCAGCCGTCGCGCCGGGCATGAGTACGGGCCCGCTTAGGTTTCGCGAGTCGTTCATGGGATCACCTCCTATCCAGCGGCCAGCCTGCTGCATAGCTGCTTCATAAGTAGTCGCTTGTATTTCTTCCGGGTTCTCCATTTCCGTGCGTGTTTGTATAGGTGCCACCATTTCGGGTGGGTGTTGGCTCTATATAGTAGGGAGTCCACAAAAGTGTCCACGACTTTTCGTGAGTATTGCTGGAGCTTCCGGAACCGTTCCGCGAGCTCGTCCATGAGTTGCCGGACTGCGTGAGCTGCTGCCTTCATTGCGTCGGCGAGAGCGCCGAGCAGGGCAGTGGCGGCAGGTGGGCCGATCTGGATCGTGAGCTCTGTGTGCTGAGGTTCTGGTGGCGGCTCGTCCGGGAGTGGATCGCTTCGCGCCTGATCCGCAGCTATGAGCTGCTGGCGTTTCTCGTAGTCCTCAGCGCTCATGTAGCCGTCGAATATATAGGGATCCGGTTCCTCGGTGGTTTCCTTTCCGTACCATGGACTATCTGCCGGGAGGCTTTCCGGACGTGGTATCGGCTCAGGAGGGAAGGCCGTCGAGTCTTTCAGGAGATTGCGGCTGCCTTCGTAGTGCCAGAGAATACCGGCCTCCAGTTCTGCGATCGTCATGTTCTCGCCGAAGTGCCCGCAGTAGTAGCCGTTCACCATGACAGCGTTCGGATCCTGCTCCAGAATTTCGGTGGCAGTGCTCAGATCGTCTAGCTCGAAGGTGTCGGAGTCCGAATTGAGCCAGACGCTTTCGGCGTGCCAGCTTCGGCCTGTTTTCCATATAATCACCCACGCTATACCGTCGCGGATTTCTTCGGCGTACTGCCGAGCTATTTCATGTAATGCTGCCATGTTGTCGCTCCTTTCTTTTTATATAGTGGGAGATTTTCGCCCGCGGCACTTAAAGCTCTCAATGAGTCGGCGCTGGGCGAGTTCGGCGCTATACTCTCGGCGCATGTTCTTGTCGAGCTGGCCGGTGTCGCCTCTTTTCAGTTCTTTATAGATAGTCGCCACATGGACGCCGAGGCCGATCGCAATGTCGGCCGGACGTCCTCCGGCTGCGTATTCCGTCTCGATTTTCTCGCGGTCGCCGAATGTCAAATATCGGTAGTTTCGCACGTTCTCACCTCTCTTTCTGTGCTTTTCAGGTAAAAAAATAATGCGTCCGGAGGCTTTCGCTTCCTTTCGCATTTAATATTATCTTTTCCGAACACGGAGAAAAAGCAAAAAAGAGCTTGATTTAATCAGGTTTCTCTGGTAAGATAAATATTCGTGATATATTATTGAAATTCCTTACTCTCTGTTAAAAGTCAGGGAGTCAGAGACCACAAGGAGGTTTAGCAGCATGAACAAGTATGAGTTAGCAGTTGTTCTTAGCGTGAAGCTGGAAGACGAAGAGAGAGCAGCAGCCATCGAGAAAGTAAAAGGTTACATCACACGTTTTGGCGGTACTGTAACAAATGTGGACGAGTGGGGTAAGAAGAGATTAGCTTACGAGATCCAGAAGATGAAAGAGGGCTTCTACTACTTTATCCAGTTTGAGTCTGATTCCACATGCCCGAACGAGGTAGAGGCACATGTACGTATCATGGAGCCGGTAATCAGATACTTATGCGTAAGACAGGATGCATAAATAAAGAAAGAGTGATCGTATGAATAAAGTAATTCTGATGGGTAGACTTACCAGAGATCCGGAGGTTCGGTATTCTCAGGGAGAGCGGGCTATGGCAATCGCCAGATATACGTTGGCAGTTGACAGAAGAGGCCGCAGAAGCCAGGATGACGGAGCGCAGACAGCAGACTTCATCCAGTGCGTTGCATTTGACAGGGCAGGAGAGTTTGCAGAGAAGTATTTCCACCAGGGAACTAAGGTTCTCGTGACGGGAAGAATCCAGACAGGCAGCTACACAAACAGAGACGGTCAGAAAGTTTATACAACAGATGTAATCGTTGAGGATCAGGAGTTCGCTGAGAGCAAGAACGCTTCCCAGGGAGCAGGACATGACGGCGGCTACCAGGCAGCGCAGCGTCCGGCGCCTGCAAGCGCAATCGGCGACGGCTTTATGAATATCCCCGACGGAGTAGAAGATGAAGGACTTCCGTTCAACTAGAGACGTGAAGGCCCGCCAGGGCGCCAGTTGAACGAAGGATTGCAGCATCGGCAGTTTTGAAGGAGGGAACACCAATGGCATTCAATAAAGGTGATAAGGCAGACGCTTCCAAGGTAAGAAGAGGCGGTATGCGCAGAAGAAAAAAAGTTTGCGTTTTCTGTGGAGAGAAGAACGGAACAATCGATTACAAGGATACAAACAAGTTAAAGAGATACGTATCTGAGAGAGGTAAAATTCTTCCTAGAAGAATCACAGGAAACTGTGCAAAGCACCAGAGAGCTCTTACAGTAGCTATCAAGAGAGCACGTCACATCGCTCTGATGCCTTATACATGCGAGTAGAAGCCTGTAAAATCAAGGGTTTGCGGGCGATTGGGTAAGTGTTTTACTCAATTTTTTACTCACAACGGTCATATAAAGATTTTTCAAAAGACTCTGTATCCTGAGGGGTACGGGGTCTTTTTTGCGTTGTGGGAAGAGTTTGAGAGCGTAGGAGAGAAGTGGTGGGGTGCGTCTGGTTGGAAGTCGGCTTAGGGTTTATTGGGTATAAACAGGAAAAGAATGTGGATTTCTAGGTGGAATGGAAAAAGGATGTGGATAAAGTTGAAGCAGATTTGCTGCAAGCTCTAAGAGGGTATAGATGTGGTATGGTAAGAGAGTAGGACAAGAGAATAAAAACCGGAATATGGGGATTCTGGCAAGCCACAGAGGGTTCTGTGAGTTTCTGGAATGAGGAGAATGGCGGCGATTTGAAAATGGAGAATAGAAAAAATCATGCAGATTTGCTGCAAGCTCTAAGGGGGTATAGATGTGGTATGGTAAGAGAGTAGGGCAAGAGAATAAAAACCGGAATATGGAGATTCTGGCAAGCCATAGAGGGGGGATGGGAGTTTGATTCCTGAAAATAATAGGAAAAAATCCGGAAAATACTGGTTGAGAAATCCGTGGATATCCCTAAAATCATAAGGGTAAGTTTGTGCGTCATCACCATTGCCGTAAGCATCACCCAGCGTTAGAATGGCACCATTAAAAATTAGGAGGTGCTGAGATGATGGTACAGGTTGTTGCGGTAATCGCAATCGTGATGATTGTGATGCTGGATGCGGTGGTTGTGTTAGCCGGATATCGTATGATGAAAAAGGTCTGCTTGAAAATAGTTGAAAGTATCGAGAACGAGGATGACAGTCGTGAGCCGTAAGCTCACGGCTGTTCTCTCGTTTATGGGGCATTCTTGAAGAACGGAGAATCATTTTTTTCAACTGTGCAGTGTTAAAGAGTATATTTATTTTTATTTTATTTGTGAGAGAGGTGATTCCGTTTGCTGAGTGCCGATACAAAAAAGTTGGAGAATGCTTATGCGGTATTTAATCAGGAATATTTTGATAATGGTCTTCCGGTTGCAATGATTACCATTCAATCCAGCCGGGGTGCGTATGGACATTGCACAACGCAGAAAGTCTGGGCTTCCGGAGAGGGGCGCTATTATGAACTGAATCTGGGTGCTGAGTATCTGGCCCGCGCGATTGAACATGTCCTTGCGACCTTGATGCACGAGATGGTTCATATTTACTGTATGGAGAACGGAATCAAGGATACATCCAATGCTGGCAGGTATCATAATAAGAGCTTTAAAGCGGAGGCAGAGAGGCGTGGTCTTAAAATCAGTAAAGCTGGTTATATCGGATGGAGCGTGACAGAACCGACTGAGGAGTTTATTCAGAACATTCAGGACTGGGGATTGGATGCTGCCTGTGAGAATTATCGTCTGGGTGGAGAACCGGATAGCGGCAGTATCGGACCGAGTGGATCGGGCAATGAACCGGGGACAGATGGGGATGAATCCCCTAAGAAAAGACCGAGCAGCACCAGAAAATATCTATGTCCTGTCTGTGGGAATAGTGTAAGAGCAACAAAAGACGTGAATATCCTGTGTATGGATTGCAATGTTCAGATGATAAAAGTACCGTAATGGCAGTTTCCTGTGGATTGTCCCTAAAACAGAGAGCCGATGTTCTTGCATTATGTCAGCAGACACCGTGTGAAATCAGCGTTAGAGTAGTAGTATCAAAAAAGAAAAAATAAAGGAGCAATTAAGATATGAGTGAGAAAATGTTTACATCAAAGACAGCAGAAGTGAAGAGTTTAATCGCAGCGTTTATGGGTCAGGTACAGGAAGAGGCAGAGCGTAAGGATATCGTAGAGTATGTTCAGACCCATATAGACAATGGTGTGACAGATGGAGTAATCGCCGGAGCAATTAAAATGATGACCGCAGACGGAGAGATTTATCCGGTTCGGCGTGGTTGTTATGTGAAGGGCGTTGGGAAAGCAAAATCCACAACGTTTGAGAAAATCTATAACGTGTGCCGCAGATTTCAGCTTGACCTTGACCGGGCGTGTACATTCAATATGCTGGAGCTGACAGATGCAGAGAAGAGTATCTATCCTCAGGTGCAGGAGTTGAGTGAGCAACTGAGAGATGAAGTCAGGACTTCTACTTATGCACTTGAGGCGTTGGTAGAGATGCTTCGGGAACGGGAACAGAACCCTTCTGTTGATGTTCCGGCAGTACAGTTGGAGCCGAACCCGACAGAATGTGAGGATGCTGGCGTAGCTGAGGGACAAGCTGCCTTGCCGGAGATTTGTGTCCCTTAACCGGATGCAGATAAGTTGGAAATAGAGCTTGTGGACGGTCATAGTGAATCTTCTGGTATTGAGGAATCCCCATCTGAACCAACGGAGGAGCAGCCTGTAATGGGAGATGAACCCTTTGAGAGTACTGAAGAGCAGCCAGAACCTGAGACAGATCACTTGGAGCCGTCAGAGACCTCTTTGGAATCCGAACCGTTCAGCAAGCGGAGAGGACGCAGGAGCAAGAAAAATTAAATAGAGACCATGGTTTATAAGTCAGGGGCATTGCCTCTGGCTTATCAAGCATTTATCAGTTAACGGTGCATCGTTAATGGATTGGTTACCAAATTACCAAAAAATAGCAGGTTAGGAGATGAGAGCGTGAGTATCCGAACAAGATATAACTGGCGAGAGCTTTCAGAAGAGGAGAAGGAGCAGATCCTTTCTGATATTAAGCAGAAAGATAGAGAAATGCTCAGCTATATGAATTGTTTATCCCGTAAGAGTGGAATCTGGGACTTGATAAAACGGGCAGAGAGGCAGGGAATCACTGAAACGCAGCTTCTATTGTATATTATGAGCTGTTGCTGCTATATGACTGACAAGGAGCAATATATCGAGCAGAAACGGAAACAGGATGGAGACTTGGACTACATATACAGTCTGTTCCAAAAAATCCCGATTTTGAACCGACTGCTGAAGTAAGCATTCCGATAAGTAAGAGAAAAAAGAAAAGGAGAGATAAGCATGAAAAAACCTTGGGAGTATCAATGGGATAATTTAAGCGACATGGATATGAAGGAAATGTTAACAGATATCAGAAAAAATCCATGGAAGTATACGTATAGTAGGGAGGCAAGCAAGAACAAATTTTTATATTATACATTATGTGTAGAAAAACTTAGTCAGTCGGAAATTATAGATATTTTGTTTAATTATTGCTGTGATATGAGCAGTTTGGCTCATTGCAATATGAAAGAACATCAAATGAGGATGAAAACGGGGGAGATAAAGCCTGCATTAAAGAGGATAGATATGGACGAGCTTGAAAAGCTGAAGCAGGATGGATGGAAGATTAAAGACTTGGCAACGAAGTATGGCGTATCAGAACGAACTATTAGAAATCGTTTGAATAATCCGGAATATTATAGGATGATTCAAAGTGATGTATAGGCATAAGAGTATGAGCTAATCTTCAGATTGGATTTCTGGTCTGGTCTGGTTTACCTGGTATGGCATAAGAATTATGGGTATGGCGTATCGGAGTAGTACAGCATATAGATATGTTATCATAAGCATATGGAAAAATGTATTTTTCCGAGGTGTAAGCATTTGTATGTGAGCTAATCTTCGGACTGAATTATTTGACAGTTCTGATTTATCTGCTATAACATATCGGAGTAGCATGGCATAAGAACTAAGGGTATAGCTTCAGTGAGATAGTAGTAAGCGTTCCTGTGGGTTCAGTGGCATTCTGGGTTGATATAGTATGGCATAATCGTTCAGGATAGCATAAGGCTATAATAGGTATGGCTTCTGAGAGCTGGTAACAAGCGTTCCTGTGGATTCGGCAGCTTTTTCAGTTTATCCGGTATAACATATCGTGGTATGGGAGCTGAGTGAGATATTTGGTTTATCTTCGGATAGACGCTTATAGCTTTCTACCTCTTTCTACTGACATTTCAGAAGAGATTCCTTTGGCTTACCGCTACGCTCTGGCTTGCCACTGCTACTTTAGACTCCCTTAAAATCTGGGAGCAGTAGGAAAAAAATTTAATACCATTCTCCAAGCTTTTAAGTGACTAATAGGTGCTAGAAAAATCTGAGATATATCTCCTCTCTGCTTGAGCTATGAGATCTTTTTCTTGTAGATTGGGCATTGAGACTTGATACTATGTGAACTGCTGTGATGCTTTAAGTTTAATGGCAGTAGAGCATTCCTGTTTCAGGCTGACATTCCATAGACGAGTTGATTACCAAATTACCAGATTTATAGCTGTGTCAAATCCTGTTAAGCATGAGACTGGTGTAGGAAAGCATTCCTCAGTGTGGATTTATACATATCAAGTCCATGTATGGCAAGTCTAAAAATGGTTGACATAATAAAATGCAATAGCTTGGAAAGCAAAATAGTTCCAACATAAATACAAACATATGAGCGTATCTAAAATGATTCTGACTATTCTGAGCAAAGAACTGGCATAGTCCATAAATGGATAGCGTGAAATCCGGCAGATTGTCTACTGTCAAAATGATGTGTTAGCGTTACAATGGGAGCATACAAAAGAAATGGAGCGTGATAAGAAATATGATTGCATAAGAAAATGAACTAATCTAATTGAATAAAAAGGCTGTCTGTGTTAGAATAAGCTTGAAAACTAAAAAAGCATAGCACCTAGAAGAGTGCTGGAACACTCTCCTAGGTGTGAAACGTGTTTTGCAGAACACCTTTCGCAATGGTTGCTACCACTACTATGCCATTACATTATAATCTAAGTTTAGGCTTTAGACAAGATGGAAAATGGCTAGGAGTTTATTTGTTGTACTCAAAAAGACAGCGAGGTGTGAAGTGTTCGGCTTGACCCCTTGCTTTTTTAGTTTTCCTATAAAATTTTAGGGGGATAGTCTAAAAGAAAATGCAGTCTGAAGGTAAAACGAGAACCTACATAGTTACGGTTGCAGAACAGGAACAAGAACAGCTAGTAGACCAAACTTCTGAATTATATCCAACATTTACAGAAATGCTAACGAGCATTGATAATTTGAAAAGATGCTGGATGAAAAAGGAAATTTGCTTGGATAGTCTGCAAGATAGGCTTTCTGGACTGGTAAATAAGCAGAATCCAGATTATAGCCGCTTAAAGGTTTATATAGAGAACAGGGTTATAGAAAATGACATAGATATAGAAAAATGGACGGCAGAGCAGATAATGACAGTTTTGACGATAGTGTTGTCAGTGTTTGCTGGTGCAATAGGCTTGCAAGCCGATGCAATAGACTTCCTACAAAATGGATTGATAGCATTTGTAGTATTTCTTCTTGTTGTTGCTGTATGTTGCATTGCATTTGGGATGTACTACGAAACTCGTTTGAAAAAGTGTACAAAAGAAGTGAACTTCTACAAAATCTGTCTAAACATTTTGAAGTAATATCTGTCAGAAAATAAAAGGTAGCAACTACAAAACATTTTATAATCATTAAAATCAAAAGAGTACGGAGGTAAAAGTGTGATGAAGCGTAAAGGATTAGCGGTATTAGGCTTAGTAGCTGGTTTATCTGTATTGTCTTCCATGTCAGCGTTTGCCGGCGAATGGAAAACAGACGAAGTAGGAAGATGGTATCAGAATGATGATGGTTCCTATACTACAAACAACTGGCAGAAAATCAAAGACGATGATGGTGTAGAGCGTTGGTATTTGTTTGATGAAAATGGGTATATCCGTACTGGATTTTGGAAGGTAAACGGTTATACATATCTTTTGAGAACAGAGGCAATGTGTACAATAAAAGAATTTGATCCAAGCTCTCAGTCAAAGAGCAATACCATTACTAACTGGTATGGATTTACTGGAAATCCTTATCCAGGAGCTATGGTTACAGGTCATTATAATGATTTAATTACCTGGCGATATTTTAATGATGGAGTACGCTCAGATTTACCAGAGGGAGCTATGATTAAGGATTCTACCATTACATTTGAGGACGGCTCTACTGCAACCTATGATGCAGATGGTATTTGGACTCGTCAGTAGACTTTGACTGTGGTAAGTTAGAACAGCTGGTTTATATAGCCAGCTGTTCTAAATAAAGAATCGAAGACGTCTCTAGTGTTAAGAATACAAAATAAGCAGCAGTAAAAGTTATCTAATAAGCAAAGAAAATGAATTGGTACGGAGGAAAAAGTGTGATGAAGCGTAAAGGATTAGTAATAGCTGGTTTAGTGGCTGGTTTATCAGTATTAACTTCCATGACAGCATTTGCAGGCGAATGGAAGCAGGACTCCAATGGCTGGTGGTGGCAGAATGATGATGGCTCTTATCCAGTATCTACATGGCAGTGGATTGACGGAAACAAGGACGGTTTATCAGAGAGCTATTATTTTAATGAGGCTGGCTATCTGGTAACGAATACTACCATAGATGGTTATACAGTAAATGCAGATGGAGCATGGACAATAAATGGACAAATACAGACAAAAGGAGTAGCTGAAGGTGCACAGTTTATAGATTTTACATCGTATTTCAATATGGATTTGCATACCTTTGCAAATCATTTTGGATATACAGATGAGCAGTTAGATAGTAAGATTGAGAATAGCCGCCATGTGATAGACGAGTATACATTTATATACAGCGGCGGTATTACATTTGATGATTTTGATGCAGATCTACATTATGTATTTGCTAAGGATAAAAATTCAGAAAATGGCATTTCAAATGAACTGACAGCTGTATTTCCGGGAACTAGAGGTTTAAAGGGGCTGATGACAGGTCTTACAAAAGAGGAGTATATTATTTCTGAATTAGAAGAGATTGTAAGGAAAGCTGGAGCAACAAACATTAAAAAAGAAGAAAAAGTTGATAAAGACAGTGTTTGGGGAGTATCCAGCAATGGCGCTTTTGTTCCGACGGGTAACTATAAAAATGTGTATACAACAAAATTAAAATTTGACTACAATGGTTTAAGATACACATTTATAAACGAGAGAAACTCTAATCCATTAATCAGCGATGGATGGATCGAGAGGGCTGAATAATCAATATTGGAGCTTATAGAGGGTATTAGTTTACAGGACTGATGCCCTCTGTGTATATTTCAAGTTAGCGTTATCAACCTAGCAGTTACCAAATTACCAAACATTGAACAATTAACAGTGTACTGTTAAAATGAGGTAAGCAAGGGTTCCGGATTGGTTCAACTTCTCCTATCCCTCCTGCTTCATTATGATAGTCACTACTTAGAATCGAGCTTGTTTATAGGTGGTAGTAAATTTATTTCAAATATAGACAAGCAGTTTTACAAGAAATATAATCTCAAATCTGATGAAATAGACTACATAGAAAAAACCATTAAAGCAATGGAATAATGGAGAGAGGCATTTTATATGCAGCTAAGACATAAGCTAAAGCAATTTGCAGCAATAGCATTAAGTTGTTTATCAGTGATTTCCACTCCTCTAACTGCATATGCAGTAGGTGGTAATACCGGCTCCGGAGATAACGAAGGAATCCATGGTGGTTATGGTTCCGACATGGGTTCTAACCGTCCTAACTCCCGTTCAGAATTTCAAGTCAATACTTACACTACCGTTCCAGATAGCAATAAGGGCTGTTTGGTAAGGCATTTCCATTACGATTATGGCGTATAAATTAGCTTGTTTATATGTCGGAATAAATTTTTAATTTTATTTAAGTGAAAGGGTTGATTTTGATGAAGCGTGGAGTTTTGATTTCAGTATTATTGGCATTAACAATTTTCAGTTTATCTGGCTGTAAGAAGGAAGAGGCTCCTGTTGAATCTTCCTCTCTGGCAGTAATTGAACCAGAAACATCAGAAACGATTGCTGACAAGTTACCGGAGTCTACAGCAGAAGCTTTTGTCATTGAGTATGAGACCATAGGCGTAAAAGAAAAAGAGACAGGTGCTGGTTTAAAGGTGGAAATTGAAGATGAAAGTTCTTCAACATCAACTAAGCCTGAGACAGTTGGAATTGTAGAAACACTAAGTCCTGAGCCTTCGACAGAGGCAAGTATTAAAGACAATGCAGAGGAAAGTAAAGCTGTAGAAAATCTACAGGCAGATGTGATTGTAGATGAAAACAATCAAGTTGGAGTGGAAGCAGCTTATGTTGATGTGGATGAATCATTAACAGAAGAGCAAATGGTAATGATGGATGGTATATGTACTGCATGGGAGATGGATGAAACATTAGGAGAAGATTACTTGGACTATAAGTTAGAGAATAGTAGCCTAAATAGTTTGAGTGAAGAGAGCAAGCAGAAAATAAAGGATCATTTAATGAAATATTATCCGCATAGCGACCCAGAGCCATACAACCCAGAGGGTTAAAGAATAGCAGTTATAAATGGAAGGAGACAACTATTATGAAGAACAGACTTAAGAAAGTAATCATTACAACAGGGGCATTATTGATGATGACAATGGCTCCTATCACTCAGAGCAACCCATTAGGGCAGTACTTAAACGAGATGACAACTATTACAGCACAAGCAGCAGAGCAGGCACAGACTCCTACATTCAGTGAGTATTGGTATCAGTCAGAAGATGGGGCTTGGCATATCAAAGATGGAAATGGCAATACAATTAAAAATGGATGGGTATGTGATGATGCAGTAGCTTCTAATGGTCAGAACATCTGGTATTTAATAGATGCAAATGGAAATATGGTATCGCATGGATTAGTAAAAGACCAGACAGGAAATATTTATAGCTTAGAGACAAATCATAATGGCTATTATGGAATGTTAAGGCATACAAGTGGGAACTATGATGGAGTTTATCTTGACATAGAGCAGAGTCACGATGGTGCATTTGGAAAAATCAAGAACGCAGATGGAATCAATGCCTTACAGTCAAAATATGGTTTAGCGGTAGTAGATATTAACAATAGCAACTGTTACTATACGAGTGCATTCAAAGGTGGAGCGTCTAGTGGAGGACCCGGACAGAGTGTTAGTAGCCAAGCAGTAGAGGACTCCACTCAGCCTCAGAGTAACGGTCAGTCAGGATCAAGTAATAAAGGTGGATCTTCAAAGTTTGATAATGTAGTTACAGGTGGAGTTGACAAGAACATAGCTGCAGAGATAGCAGCTGGTATGCGTGGTGGGGATTATAATTAAAATAAATAATGGCATTGCAAGGAGTTGATCTAAAAGGTCAGCTCCTTAACTGCATTTTAATGACATTTTAATGGATTAGATACTTACAATTTAGCTTTATTATATGGGGAAGTATATATTTATTTTAATAATGAGAGGTGTAAATGTTTATGGGATCTAAGCGTAATACAGATATAATAGACATTAAAGGTTTACCTTGTACTGGTCCTTATGGAATGACTAAGTGGACAAAAGATGATTGGACATTAGTAGCTCATCATATTCCAAGATACATTTTAGAAAATACAAGACTGGCATTTACTGAAAAAGAGTTAGGATATAACAGTATATATTTTCTTGTTGGCAACACAGAATACGGGGAAAAGATCTATGTAGGAAGAGCAGAAAAGCGTGCAGATGGTTTAGCTGTCATTCCGAGATTGAGAGAGCATACAAAATACACAGATGCACATTCAGCGTTTTGGAATTATGCCGTAGCTATAACAAATAAAGATGGCATATGGACGTCTGCTGAGATACATGAGTTGGAAAAGATATTTTATCAAGAAATTCCGAAAGAGAACTTAGAAAATAAAGCAATGCCACCTTCAAGTGGAGATATGCGTAAGGATTATAAAGAGAAGGCACGACAAATTAGGGCTTTTCTAACGGCTATTGGTTTGCAGACATTTTCTGATACTGAGGATGCTGCAAAAATTACAATTCAAGCAGAAGAAAATAGATACAATCAAAGAGTAGAGGACTTACAGAAAGGTTTATCTTCAATTCCTGAGATTATTACTCCTAAGAAAGTAGTAAACAGCGTATTAGATACTCTTCCAGCAGAAGTTTGGAATCCTTATACAACATTTTTAGATCCGGCTTGTAAAGGTGGAGAGTTCTTAAAAGCAATTTATGACCGTCTAATGGTATCTGAGAGTTTAGTGGCTATGTATCCTGATAAGATACAGAGAGCAATACATATTTTAGACAAACAGATATTTGGTATTGCATTAAGCAGTATTTCAAAAGATAGGGCTACAAGAAAACTGATGGACTTTGGAAGAAATATCATAACAGTTCCTTACTATCTTGATTTATTAAAGAACTCTGGTCAACTAACTTGGGATAAACCAGCAGTATATGCAGAAGAAGAGATATTAAAATTGTTTGGGAGAGAGAATATGAAGTTTGACATAGTAGTGGGAAATCCGCCTTATCAAGATTCTTCCAAGAGCATCTATGATGTTTTTATCAGGCTTGGTATGGGTATAAGCAAAAAGAATGTGTGTATGATAACTAAAAATAACTGGTTATCATCAGATACTTTAAGAGGCATAAGAGAGCAGATGCTAAATAATGGATTAAAGAGTGTAATCAACTATCCTATTATAGGTGAGCTGTTTAATGGCGTGAGTCCGTCAGTAGCTATTTTTAATGTCGAACATGGCTATACAGGTAAGGTACATTACAAAGGGATTAAGAACGGATGTGTTGAAAACGAATATCATACAGATATGAGAGATATGCCCATTATTTTTAAAGACAGCGTACAAGCTAGTGTATATAGCAAAATAAGTAAATTTATAACAGAAAACAATTTTGGACGGCATACATATCCAGAAGAGTGCTTTAGAATAAATTCTAACGGCAGTGTTGGACGGGGTAATGCTAGGTATGAGTTAAAAACAATGCAAGAGATGACAGATGAATATAAAATAGCTGTACTTTATATGGATAAAAACAGAGAAAAATATTATAGATACATTAAAGATGCTGATATACCATCGAGAAGAGAGTTGGCATATAAGTATAAAGTATTGTGCGGATGCAAGTTTAGTATGAATAGCAGTATTATAAGTAGTGTAAGCAGTATTGGGAAAAATGCTGTTGTTACATCTTCTTATAATGTGTTATATGCTTCAGATAATGAGGCAGATGCAAAAAGGGCAGAGAGATACATTAAGACGAAATTGTTTAGGTTTTTAGTGGGGTTGTGCATAGATGGTGGGTTAACTAGCATAAGCTCTTACAGGTTTAGGCTAGTACCTGACCAAGACTTTACTTCCTCATCAGATATAGATTGGAGTCAAAGCATTACAGATATAGACAAGCAGCTCTATAAAAAGTATGGTTTGACGGATGCAGAGATTCAGTACATAGAAAAGACCATCAAAGCAATGGAATAAAGATCATAGTTTTGAAGTGGAAACATATAGGTTTATGCGTTATAATCTAAAGTAGATGAAAGGAGACAACTATTATGAAGAACAGACTTAAGAGAATCGTGATTACAACAGGAGCCTTATTGATGATGACTATGGCTCCAATTAGTCAAGCAAACCCGTTAGGTCAATACTTAAATACTATTACAGCTCAAGCAGCAGAGCTTAATCAATCCCCTCGTTGGCATGCAGATTCCAATGGTGTCTGGTATTTAAAAAATGAGGCTGGAACTGGAAATGTAGTGAACAGTTGGTTTCAAGATTTAGACGGCTCTTGGTATTTATTAGCACCCGGAGATGGTCATATGTATGCAGGATTGATTCACGATACATTAACGGATAAGTGGTATTACTGTCAGACAGAACACGATGGCTATTATGGCAGAATGGCTCATGTTGATGGTGTTTATACGGTAAATAATCAGCAAGTACATTTGGCATTTAATCAGAATCATGACGGTACATTTGGAGCGATTACATCTGGTTTATCTAGCTTACAGTCAACTGGAGTAGCTTCTCAGGATGTAGCTGGACTTCCAACAGAGAGTACAGGAGCAAATACTGATGGATCTGGACAGGACGTTGGTACAGCTCAGAGCAATTATCAGCCAGCAGATAATAACCAGACCGGAAATAATGGATCTCTTTCAGAGGGGTTAGGCTTTGATACAGGCAGTGTTGGTCTTGTAGCGGAGAAGGATCGTACAGAAGGACTTAAGTAATAGACTAAGATGTTTTGACGACATATAAATTTAAGTCTAATGTGTAAGCGAGATATGTAGTCAAAACATCTGAAAATTAAATATGGACATTACAAGGAGTTGATCTAAAAGGTCAGCTCCTTAACTGCATTTTAAGAGCATTTTTAGTGTAATCTATAGCGTGTAAATCAACTTGTTTATATGTAGTGATAAATTTTTATTTTTAATTTATTGAAGGAGTAAAGTTTATCATGACATATAAGACATGTGAGTACTGTGGAAAGGAATTTGAGGCAAGCAGACCTAATCAAATATATTGTAGTAGAGATTGCTGCGAAAGAAAAAAGCATACTAGGAAAGTAGAAAAAATAAGAGCTTCATGCACGACTACAAAGGGAAAATCGCTTTTGGATTGGTGCAATGAAAATGGAGAAAGAGGCAGTTTACTTTTGTCTGAATACAGTTCTAAAAACGGGAAGCCTGCTGAAAAGATAGCTGCTGGAAGTAATAAGAAGGTTTATTGGAAGTGTAGCACTTGTGGGTATGAATGGGAGGCAATGGTGGCGAAGAGGACAAAACTTGATCAGGGTTGTCCATCATGTTCTGGAGCAATAAAAGAGACAAATAACTTATATTTATGGTGTCAAGAGCATGGAGAGTATGGAAAGAAACTTTTGGAAGAGTATTCAACAAAAAATGAGAAGAGTCTGGATGAAGTAGCCCCAAAAACCAAATATAAAGCTAAATGGGTGTGTAGTGCCTGTGGGTTTGAATGGGAGGCTCAACTCCAAAATAGAA
>OGEB01000725.1_pt1 | contig 19366 bp, 18 predicted proteins | sample 1570541 | NCBI WGS metagenome assembly OGEB01 (sample SAMEA2581975, study PRJEB24529) | metagenome | biome: Human gut stool | place: China | collected 2011 | reverse complement strand
GAATGGCCATATCCGGCGAGGCGGCGGTGGTCTGCGGGTTGGTGATCACATCGACCTTTTTGTTGGCCGCGGCGTCGATTTTCGCCTGGCGGTCGGCCAGCGCTTTATCAACGGCCTTGGCGACGATGGCGTCGATCTGTTCCTGCGTAAATTCTTGCGCCATGACAGAAATTGGGCACAGCGCGGCGACAACCGCCATGGCTAAAGGCAGTTTTTTCACAGTATTCATGGTTATCTCGCTTTAATAATTAATATATTTCAGATAATAACCATCCCATTCTGGCTAAAATAAATAACCAAAATAAGCTGATTTGTTTTTTAGGGTACAGCGACGCCGGAGAATAATACTCTCGCTGACGTTATTCCATATTAATTAACGCTGGTACAGATGGATTAATTCTTCTGAGAACTCGCGGGCCAGCAGCGAATTCATCAGATGATCCTGGGCATGTACCATAATCAGCGTCATAGGCTGACGCGCTTCACCGGCATCCTGCTCGATGAGCTGGGTCTGCATCTGATGCGCCCGGCGGGCGTAGCCGTCGGCCTCATTTAAGAGTAAGCGCGCTTCGTCGATATTTCCGGTTCGGGCCGCATGCAACGCTTCAAAACATAATGAGCGTGACTGTCCCGCATTAACGATAATTTCCATTACCGCATCTTCTAATTCAATCATGTGTATTCCTGAGGTATTTATTATTTAATAATGCAGTGAAAGTCCATTTTCTGCATTATTACGCTGTCATCTTATTATCTCTCCGGAAGGAGAGGGATTAGCTAACGGTTTCTGCCACCGGAACGCTATTTTTGGCTTTCTCAACTTCGGTTTTCATTAAGGAACGTTCATAGGCGCGCAGGAACGGCAGGTAAATGACCGCCGACATCACCATGCAGATGAGACACATCACCACCGGACTCAGGGTCCAGTTGGCCGCCCATGACGCGCCAATTGGTGCCGGCGTGGTCCACGGAGTGAGGGACACCACCTGGCTCAGCCAGCCAAGACGCGTCGCGCCGTAAGCCAGCACCGCGTTGACCATCGGCACGCAGACGAAGGGGATAAACATCATCGGGTTCATGATGATTGGCGCCCCGAACAGAATCGGCTCGTTGATATTAAAGAAGCTCGGCACAATGCCCATCTTGCCGATGGTGCGCAGATGCGTGGCCCGGCTACGCAGCAGCAGGAAAGCCAGCGGCAGGGTCGAACCGACGCCGCCAATCAGCAGATAGTGATCCCAGAAGCCCTGCAGATAGACGTGCGGCAGCACCGTACCCGCCGCCAGCGCCGCCTGGTTTGCCGACAGGTTGGCCATCCAGAACGGGTTCATAATGCCGGTAACAATCAGTGAGCCGTGGATCCCGGCGAACCAGAAAATCTGGCACATCAGAACGGAGAGCAAAATCGCCGGCAGCGAGTCGGAGGCGGAAACCAGCGGCTCCAGCAGATGCATGATCGCCTGCGGCAGGATCATCCCGGTCTGCGCTTCGATAAACAGGTTCAGCGGATGCAGAGTCGCAATGACCACCAGCACCGGGATCAGGATTTCAAACGAACGGGCGACGCCGGTGGGGACCTCTTTCGGCAGACGAATCGTAATGTTGTTTTGCTTCAGCCACGCATAAACGCGGGTGGAGTAGATGGCGGTGATCAGCGCGGTGAAAATGCCCTGACCGGACAGATACTGAGTGGAAATTTTGCCATCGGCATAGGGCGCGGCGACCAGCAGGAAGGCCATAAACGCCAGCAGACCGGACATCACCGGATCGAGCTGAAACTGACGACCGAGGCTGGCGCCAATGCCGACCGAGATAAAGAAGGTCATCACGCCCATGCTGAGGTTAAACGGCAGCATCAGCTGTTCGCGGTAGTGCTGGGAGAAATCAAGCCAGCCGCGGGCAAAGCCGTTGGTGGTATCGGGTGAAAACGGCGGAAAGATAAATACCAGCATGAAAGAGCCGATGATCATAAACGGCAACGCGGCAGTGAAGCCATCGCGGATAGCGATAACGTATTTCTGCTGCCCAAGGCGTCCTGCCAGCGGAGTAATAGATTGCTCGATCACGGCAATCATGGACTGATACAGAGAACTCATTTCAACACCTCTCAGTGCGCCGCTGGGATCAGCGACAGAGCATAATTCAGGACGTTGTCTCCCCGCTGCATACCGTAGTCCATCGTATCGATGGGCTGAACGGGAATGTTCAGGGAAGCCGCTTTGTCAGACAGGGTTTTCAACATGTATTTCACCTGGGGGCCAAGCAACACCACCTGATACTGCGGAAACTGCATGTCAAATTCGGAAACGCCATAGGCATCAATCTGCACCGGCAGGTCACGTTCATTCGCCGCCTCCACCATCTTTCTGACCAGCAGACTGGTGGACATCCCGGCAGAGCAGCACAGCATAATCTTGTACATCGACGACCATCCTCAAAATGTAAAAAGTTATTGCGTGGATGATTTGATATCAGACGGAAACCGGTTTCCATTCATAAAAAGCAGAACTGTGATAGTGGTCAAGATCTCCTGCTTATGGGGCGGATTTATTGGATTTCGCTCACATTATTCTGTCGATTTGGCGATGTTTTACGCTGAAATGGAAAATCGGTTTCCAAACAAATGGTGAAATGGATATACTGCGCTGGTCACAATTGAAGCGATTCAGGTTTACAGGATTTTGGCGGGACGCGGCGCCCGCGCAGGGGAAAATGATGTCGACAATCAATGATGTTTCACGACTTGCCGGGGTTTCCAAAGCCACGGTGTCGCGAGTGTTGAGCGGCTCACGTGGCGTGAAGGAAGCCAGTCGTCAGGCGGTGCTGCAGGCGGCGGAAGCGCTCAATTACCGGCCAAACATGATAGCCCAGTCGTTGCTCAGCCAGTCCACCGGCTGTATCGGCGTCATCTGCGCCCAGGACAACATCAACCAAACCACCAGCTATCTCTACGCCCTGGAAAAACAGCTCAGCCAGCACCAGAAGCACCTGCTGCTGCGCTTCGCCAACACCAGCAACGGCGTGATGAGCTCGCTGGAGGAGTTGACCTGCGGGTTGTGCGATAACGTGCTGATCCTCGGCGCGCGTTTTCCCCTGAATATTAACCGCCCGGACGTGGTGCTGGTGGACTGCCTCGACAGCGAGGGCGACAACAGCATTCAGTTCGATCATGCCTTCGCTGCCGAAACCGCCTGCCACTATCTGATTAGCCAGGGCAGACGGCAGATTGCGCTGATTCATCCGCAGAGCAGCGGCTTTGCCGATCAGGTGCTGCTGGGCTACAAGCACGCGCTGGAAAAAAACTTTTTGCCGTTTAATCGCAACCTGGTGTTTCTGGATAACACCTCGCCGTCGGTGGCGGTCCAGGAGCTGGTCAATAACGCCACGACGCTGAACTTTAACGCGCTGTTGGTGAGCGATGAACAGCAGGCGCAGCGCGTGGTGCCGCAGCTGCAGGCGTTTAACCGCGCCGTTCCGCAAAATGTGATGGTGTTTAGTCTCGCCGGATCGTTACAGCTGCCCGGTATCCCCACCATTCCGGCCATTGAATATTCCATGGACGCGATGGCGTCTCGGATCGTCAACTGGCTGACCGAGAAAACGGACAACCCGGGCGGCAGCCCGCTGCGCGGCGATTTAATTATTCCGAAGCATTGAACACCGCTCTTGCCCTGACCCGCCGCCGTTGGCTGCGGGTTTTTTGCTGGCTGGTTTTTGTCGTATCCCTCACATTATAAATAAAACTCATATCTGACGCCGGGTTTTCGAACCGGACAGCCTGCGTGACCTGCCTTAAGTTGAGTACGAAAGTTCCACTCAAAAAACACTAACCAGAACATTCGTACCGCCTGCTTAAGGAAGTGACCCTATGAATCACATGAACGTTGTCGATGTGAAAGCGTGGATAGATGCCCGTCCGGTCTCGCGCTTTCAATGGAACGTGCTGCTGCTCTGTTTCATCATCATTATGCTGGATGGGTATGACGCCGCGGTGATGGGCTTTGTCGCCCCGGCGCTCATTGAGGACTGGGGCATCAGCCGGGCTGAAATGGGGCCGATTCTTGGGGCGGCCATGTTCGGCGTCGCCATTGGCGCCCTGGTGGCGGGCCCGCTTTCTGACCGCTACGGCCGAAAACGCATTTTACTCTGGTCGGTGGCGCTGTTTGCGCTGTTCAGCCTGGCCGGCGCCGTGGCGCAAAGCCCATCACAGCTGGCGCTGATGCGTTTTCTTACTGGCCTTGGCCTTGGCGCGGTGATGCCCAACTGCGTCACGCTGGTGGCGGAATATATGCCGGAGCGGCGTAAAGGGGTGATGATCACCCTGATGTACAGCGGTTTTAACGTGGGTTCCGGCCTCGGCGGCTTTATCGCCGCCGGTTTGTTATCGCATTACAGCTGGCACTCGGCGCTGATTTTTGGCGGCGTGCTGCCGCTCGTGGTGCTCCCCTTTATGATCGTGATGTTACCGGAGTCGGCGATGAACATGGTGGCGCGCCGGCTACCGGGCGAGCAGATCGCCAGGGCGCTTAACCGGCTTGGGGGCCAGTTTACGGCGGAAACCGTTTTTCAGTTGAATGCGCCGCCCATCACGCGCAGCAATAAAGTGGCGCAGCTGTTTCGGCATGGCTATGCCCGCGGCACGATAGCGCTGTGGCTGACCTATTTTATGGGGCTGTTCGTGATATATCTGCTGAACGGCTGGCTGCCAACCATTCTCCGCTCCGGCGGGCTGTCGCTGCAGCAGGCGGCGATGATGACCGGCTTGTTCCAGCTCGGCGGCCCGCTGGGCGGGATCCTTGTCGGTATGCTGATGGATCGTGCTTCGGCGAAAGCCGTGATTGCGGCAACCTATTTCCTCGGCTGCCTGTGCCTGTTGTCCCAGGGGTTGATGGATTTCGGATCGGCGGCGCTGTCGGTGCTGATTTTTATCAGCGGGATGTGCATTAACGGCGCGCAGAACGGTCTGCAGGCCTATTCGCCAGCCTATTATCAAACCGAGATCCGTGCTACCGGCGTCAGCTGGATGCATGGTATCGGCCGTACCGGGGCTATTCTCAGCTCCACGCTGGGTGGGATGCTGATGCTGGCCGTGCCGGGACACTCGTCGATCTTTTTGGTGCTTGCGCTGCCGGCCTGCCTGGCGGGGATCTGTATTTTGTTGCACCGTATGAATCACGCTAAGCCTCGACTCACAGAGGCAGAACTGGACGCTTTGTCATCCCCCCTGGAACACCGATAAGTGGAGTTATCTGATGGCTAACATTCTCGGCGGTATCGCCGTCTCTCATACCCCGACTATCGGCTTCGCGGTCGATCATCATAAACAGCAGGATCCGGCGTGGTCGCCGATCTTCCAGAGCTTCGAACCGCTGCAGCGCTGGCTGGAGGAGAAAAAACCGGATGCGCTGGTGTACATCTTTAATGATCATGTGACCGCCTTTTTCTTCGATCACTATTCGACTTTTACGCTGGGAATCGACAGTCAATATGACGTTGCCGATGAAGGCGGCGGACCACGCTGTCTGCCGCCGGTCCAGGGCAATGCGGCGCTCTCAAGGCACATTGGCGCCAGCCTGATGGCCGATGAGTTTGATATGTCGTTCTTTATGGATAAAAAGCTCGACCACGGCCTTTTCTCGCCGCTTTCGGCGCTGCTGCCCTGGGATGAAGCGCAGGGGTGGCCGACGGCGGTGATCCCGTTACAGATCGGCGTGCTGCAATTTCCGGTACCGAGCGCGCGCCGTTGTTACAAACTCGGCCAGGCGCTGCGCCGGGCAATTGAAAGCTTCCCGGAAGATATCAATGTGGCGATTGTCGCGACCGGCGGGCTCTCGCATCAGGTTCATGGCGAGCGCTGCGGATTTAATAATCCCGACTGGGATGCCCAGTTTGTTGACATGCTGGTTAATGACCCGGAAAAGCTCACCGAAATGACCCTTGGCGAATATGCTGAGCTGGGGGGGATGGAGGGGTCCGAAGTGATCATGTGGCTGGTGATGCGCGGCGCGCTATCAGCCAATGTCACCGAAACCTGGCGCGACTATTACCTGCCGTCGATGACCGGTATCGCCACGCTGATCCTTGAGAACAATGCGCGCCTGCCCCCCGTCGATACCCTGACGCGCCATCGCCAGCATATGGCGCAGCAGCTGGCCGGGGTGGAGAAACTGCCGGGAACCTATCCTTTTACCCACGAGCGCAGCCTGAATGGCTTGCGGCTTAACCGTTTCCTGCATCGGCTGATTGAGCCTGCCTGGCGCGAACGTTTTCTGCAGTCGCCTCAGTCGCTTTATGCCGAAGCCGGACTGAGTGAGGAGGAACAGCAGTTGCTCAACGCACGCGACTTGAGGGGATCATCAGCCCGTAAAGCAGGTCTTCCAGGGACATCTGGTCTCCCTGGACAACATGGGCGCGGTGGTCGGCGTATCCAACCTGCATATTTACGCCGCGATGCGCGGGCAGACGCTGGAGGCGTTTCAGCAAACGCGCAACCAACAGGTAACCTATTCGGTGGCGGGTAAACGTTAAACGGTCCCGTCCTGAACCTGCTGATAGATAAAACGCAACAGCGCCTGCGTCGCCGGGGAGGGCAGGCTGCCGGCGCGAAACGTCAGCCCGATACGCCGGGTGGTATCGGGCAGGGGGACCGGCAACACGCTGAGCAGCCCATTGTCAGTTTCAAAACGCATCTGGCTGGCGGAGACCGCCGCCAGCATGTCGGAGTCCTGCAGCAATCCTCGCACCATCGCCGCATCCCCGGTCTCCACCGTCGGTTGGGGCAGCGGCAGCCCCAGGGTGATAAACGCCTTATCCAGCAAATGGCGCGCCGGCGCGTTGGCGCGCGGCAGCACCCATTGCGCGGTCGCCAGCTGGCTGCGCGGATCCGGATGGCGCAGCAGCGGGTGGTTATTACGCAGTAAAATCAACATATCCTCTTCAAATAACGCCTCGCTACAGAGGTCCGGAAGATCTTCATCCTGACGCAGGGCGCCGATAATAAAATCGATATTACCTGCCCGCATATCGGCGACCAGCGACTCATACGGGCTTTCATTGGTCATGAGGGTAATGCCCGGGTGCTGAGCCAGAAAGGCGGCGATGGCGGAGGGCAGTAGCCGGGTCCGGCTCAGCGGCAGGGCGCCAATGCGCACGGTGCCCTCCAGCACCCCGCGACGGGCGGCGATATCGCTCCAGATGTTTTCCAGCTCGTTGAGCGCTCTGCTTACCGGGGGATAGAGTAGCTCCGCGGCGGGCGTGGGGCGCACCCCTTCTGGCGTCCGGCGAAATAGCGCCGAATCCGCCCCTTTCTCCAGGACCTTCAGCGCGGCGCTGACCGCCGGCTGGGTGATCCCCAACTGTTGCGCGACGGTTTGGGTATGGTTGACGTGATAGAGCTGAATAAATATGGCTAACCGGCGGGTATTGAACAGCCAGCCGGCGTCCGCCAGCGGGCCGCTGGTGCGGGTATGGTGTTTCTGCAACAGCGCCGGAATGGCCTGCAGGTCGTCAATCGCCCGCCGGGCGCGCGGCAGGATGCACTTGCCATACTCGGTGGGCACCATGCCGCTGTAATGGCGTTCGAACAGCGTGACGTTCAAGGCGGATTCAAGGTCGCGGATCGCCCGGGTTATCGCTGACTGCGTGCGGAATAAGTCATCGGCCGCACGCGAGACGCTGCCGCGCAGCGCGACCTGACAGAAAAAGCGCAGCTGCATGATATTTATGATTTTATCGTGCTTTTTCTTCAGCATGGTTCGTCAGGCCTGAAACAGTGAGTGAGTCGACAACATAAATAAAAATCATAGCCTTCGCAAGTTAACGAATTACCTCCCAGCGACGGGACATGACAAGCTGAAAAAAACAACAGAGGAAGCCATCATGTCTCATCCGGTTAGCGAAAAAAGTGCCCTTGTCGTCAGCGCCCACTCGGCCGATTTCGTCTGGCGCGCGGGCGGTGCGATAGCGCTGCATGCCCTGCAGGGCTATCAGGTCCATGTGGTCTGTTTATCCTTTGGCGAGCGCGGCGAGTCCGCCAAACTTTGGCGTAAAGGCAACATGACCGAGGAGGCGGTGAAGCAGGTGCGTCGCGAAGAGGCGCAGGCCGCCGCTGAGATCCTGGGCGCCAGCGTCGAATTCTTTGATATCGGCGACTATCCGCTGCGCGCCGATAAAGAGACGCTATTTCGTCTGGCGGATGTGTATCGCCGTATCCAGCCCCACTTTGTCCTGACGCACTCCCTGCACGATCCCTATAACTACGATCATCCGCTGGCCTCCCATCTGGCGCAGGAGGCTCGGATTATCGCCCAGGCAGAGGGCTATCGCCCCGGCGAGAAAATTGTCGCTGCTCCCCCGGTTTACTGTTTCGAACCGCACCAGCCGGAGCAGTGCAACTGGAAACCCGATGTGTTACTGGACATCACCGCCGTCTGGGAGAAAAAGTATCAGGCCATTCAGTGCATGCAGGGTCAGGAGCATCTGTGGGAATACTACACCCGCGTGGCGCTGCAGCGCGGAGTGCAGGCCAAACGCAATATCGGCATCACGGCCGCGCGCGATATCGTTCACGGCGAAGCCTTCCAGAGCATCTTCCCCCGCGTAACGGAGAACCTGGCATGAACCTGTTAAATAAAAAAGGCCTTGTGATCCGCCACCTGCCGCGCCATGACGAGGCGGTTTTGCGCCGCTGTGAGGCGGCCGGGGTGGCGACGCTCCATGAAGCCTGGGATCGTCAGGGGCTGATGGGGCCGGCAATCCGTCCGATTCAGCAGGGCGTCAGCCGGGCGGGCAACGCGGTAACCGTGCTGGTGACGCCAGGCGACAACTGGATGTTTCATGTGGCGGTCGAGCAGTGCCGCGCCGGCGATATTCTGGTGGTGGCCCCGACGTCGCCGTGCGGCGATGGCTTCTTCGGCGATCTGCTGGCGACGTCTCTCCAATCGCGCGGCGTGGTCGGTCTGGTGGGCGATATCGGCATTCGTGATTCGCAGACTTTGCGGGAGATGGGATTCGCCGTCTGGTCCCGTCAGGTTTATGCCCAGGGAACGGTGAAAGAGAGCCTCGGTTCGGTTAACGTCCCGGTGATTTGCGCAGGCCAGCTTGTGCAGCCGGGCGATGTCGTGGTGGCCGACGACGATGGCGTCGTGGTGCTGCCTCACGCGCAGGTCCGTGATGTGCTCGATAAAGCGGAAGCCCGTATGAGCAATGAGCTTGCGAAGCGTGAGCGGATGCGCCATGGCGAGCTGGGGCTGGATATTTACGCGATGCGCCCGCGTCTGGCGGAAAAGGGGCTGCGGTATTACGACCGCGCAGACGAGGTGGAGGAATAAATGGCGCAACGCGGAATCCCCTGTCTATGGATGCGCGGCGGCACCTCGAAGGCAGCCTGTTTTCTGGCTGACGATCTGCCTGCCGATCCGGTGCAACGTGATGCGGTGCTGCTGGCGGTGATGGGCTCGCCTGATCCCCGGCAAATTGACGGGATCGGCGGCGCCGATCCGCTGACCAGTAAAGTGGCGATTATCCGCCGCTCCGCACGGCCTGACGCCGATGTGGACTATCTGTTTGCCCAGGTGAACGTGGCGGCGGCCACCGTGGATTACGGCCAAAACTGCGGCAATATTCTCGCCGCCGTTGGCCCTTTCGCCATCGAGCGTGGTCTGGTTCGCCACGATGCGCCGCTCACTCGGGTGCGTATTTATATGGAGAACACGGGGCAACTGGCGGTGGCAGAGATCCCCTGCGATGCCGACGGGGTCGACTACGCCGGCGAGAGTCGTATCGATGGCGTGCCGGGCAGCGCCAGCCCGATCCTGCTCCATTTTCTTGATGTGGCGGGCTCCAGCTGCGGGGCGCTGCTGCCGACCGGCCGGGTTCGTGACCGTTTTGACGGCGTTGAGGTGACCTGCATCGATAACGGTATGCCGGTGATCCTGCTGCGCGCTTGCGACCTCGGTTGCACCGGCTATGAGACGCGCGAACAGCTGGATAATGACGATGCGCTTAAACGTCGCCTGGAGTCGATTCGCCTGCAGGCCGGGCCGCTGATGCAGCTTGGCGACGTCAGCCAGCGCACGGTGCCCAAGATGACCCTGATCGCCGAACCGCGACACGGCGGCGCCATCAGCAGCCGCACCTTTATCCCCCACCGCTGCCACGCGTCAATCGGCGTGTTTGGCGCGGTGAGCGTGGCCAGCGCTTGTCTGCTCCCCGGCTCTGTCGCGCAGGGCCTGGCGCAGGTAGCGCCAGGCGATACGCCGCTGCTCAGCGTCGAGCATCCGACAGGCGAATTTAGCGTGACACTTCAGCTTGATGCTGACGGCGCCCTGGCTGGCTGCGGCCTGTTACGCACGGCGCGACTGCTGTTTGCTGGCGAGGTTTTTATTCCGGCCCGCGTCTGGCCGCGTGAGGAGTGATGATGACAATCGCGTTTATTGGTTTTGGCGAGGCGGGTGGCATTCTGGCGGCGGATCTGGCCCGTGAGCATGCGGTGACCATGTGGGATTGCAAGCTCAATGGCCCGGCGCGAGAGGCGATGGGCAAAAAAGCCCGTGATTCGCGCGTTCAGGTGGGAAATTCGCTGGCGCAGGCGCTGGAGGGGGCCACGCTGGTTTTTTCTACTGTGACCGCCGGTGAGGCGCTAAAGGTGGCGCAGCAGGCGGCCGCGCTGCTGCAGCCGGGGCAATACTTCCTCGATCTCAACTCCGTGGCGCCGGAGACGAAACGGCAGGCGGCTGAACATTTTCTGCCGGGCACCTACATCGATGTCGCGGTGATGGCGCCGGTACCGCCGGCCCGATTGCAGACACCGTTATTGATCGGCGGGCCGCAGGCGGAGGCGATCGCGCCGCGTCTGCAGGGGCTGGGGCTGAATGCCCGCTATGGCGCCAGTACGGTGGGCCAGGTGTCGGCGATAAAAATGTGCCGTAGCGTGATAATCAAAGGTCTTGAAGCGCTCACCACAGAATGCCTGTTCGCGGCCCGTGAATATGGCGTCGAGGAGGAGGTGCTTAGTTCCTTGCATCATAGTTTCCCCTCTCTGGGCTGGACAGGAGCGTTCCCCGACTATCTGATCAGCCGGGTGGCGGAACATGGCATTCGGCGCAGCGAAGAGATGGAAGAGGTGGTGAAAACCCTGCGTGACGTGGGGAGCGCCGGGATAATGAGCGAGGCGATCGCGAAAAGCCAGCGCCAGCTGCCGGAGCAGATGGCCGCCCGTAGCCTGAGCTACAGGCAGCTGACGCCGTTTGACTGGAAAACGCTGGTCGCCAGGCTGAAATAACCGCTATTTGGCCGGACAGACGATTTTGTCGATTGCGGCCTGGTAGCTTTTTTGGTTATTGCGCTCTTTCGCCAGCGTTGCTTCGCGGACCGCGTTCTTGTTACCGTCGGTCGCCAGCACTTTATTGGCAAAATCGTTATCGCTGAGGTGGCTTGCTGGCGCACATTTTTCCTTCACCGCTTTGAGCACCAGCTGTTTTTGCTGTTCGAACTGCAGGCTTTGCAGCGGTGATTCGGCCCACGCCGACGTGGCGCTCAGGGCGGTGACCAGGCATACCATCCAACATGCTTTCATCAGGCTTCTCCTTCCGTAATCGCTTCCGTCAACTATATGCGCAGGCGCGAAAACACGCAAATAGTGGTCAGTTTAACTTATTGAAAATGCAATTTTTATCGCCTGCTCAGGCGGCTCTCACCCGCCGCCGCGAGTCGATGGCGATCAGCACCACCGACGCGAGGATCAGCAGAGTGCCCAGCCAGTCCGGCAGCGTGAAGGTGATCCCCAGCAGCAGGAGCGACAGCAGGGCGCTGCTCAGCGGTTCGGCGCAGCTGAGGATCCCGGCCTTCGCGCCGCCAATTTTCTGCGCGCCGTTAAGATAAAGGCTGAAGGTCAGCGAAGTACCGATCACCACCAGGTAGAAAAAGGCTAACAGCAGGCTACCGTTCACCACAAAATCGGTGCCCTGGCCGCCGTAAAACGGCAGCAGCATCGCGCCGCCGAACAGCATGCTCCAGCCGACGATCGGCAGCGTCCCGTAGCGGGCAATCAACGTCGAGGGATAGGTGGTATAAAACGCGGCGGCAAACGCCGAGGCGATCCCCCAGAACAGCGCCGCCGGCGAAATCGACAGCGTCGTTGGGTTGCCGTGGGTCACCAGCAGAAAGGTGCCCGCCAGCGAGGTGCAGATAGCTCCCAGCACCAGCGGAGTGGGACGCGCTTTGCGGGCGAGGGCGAACCAGGCGACGATGATCGTCGGGGACAGGAACTGCAGCACCGTGGCCGTGGCGGCATTGGATTTTTCAATGGTCATCAGAAAGGTGAACTGCACGGTTAGCGCGCCAAACAGCGAGAAAAACAGCAGGCTGAGGGCGTCGCGGCGGTTTTGCAGCACGCGGAAAATGCGGTCGCCGTGAACAAAGCCGAGCATCAGCAGGATCAGCCCGGCGAACAGCAGACGCGTCATGGTCAGAAACGGCGACGACATCTGGCTTTCCTGCATAATAAACTGCGCACACACCCCGGAACTGCCCCACAGCACGGCGGCAATCAGTACGTTCAGCATCCCTTTTTTGCTGGAGCCCATCTTTTCCTCAAGCGAAATATGACAAAGGGGAATCATAGCATGCGCCAGCCCGGGCGGCGGGGCAGGAAATGGTAGTCGGGCGCGGCGGCGTAACGATGTTGCAGGCCCGGGAAGGCGAAGCCGCCACCGGGCACTACCCGACAGTCGCGTTCTAGCTTAAATCGACATTTTTACTGCCGAATAGCCAGGTGAGGACAAAGCCGCACAGGTAGGAGACCGCCAGCCCGCCGGCGTAGACCGCCATCCCGGCGTAAATTCCGCTGCCGGAGGTCATCAGCGGCAGCGCCACCAGCCCGGATGGGCCGAACACCGTGTTCAGGCCGACCGGCAGCCCCAGCCAGGCGATCAGTCCGACGAAGAACCCGCCGCAGGCGCCGCCGAGGCAGGCGGTGACAAACGGCTTCATCCGCGGCAGGGTGACGCCGTAGATCAGCGGCTCGCCAATCCCGAGGAAGCCCGGAATAATCGCCCCTTTAATCTGGGTTCGCAGCAGCGAATCGCGCTTCGCCCGCCAGAATAGCGCCAGCGCCGCCCCCACCTGCCCGGCCCCGGCCATCGCCAGGATCGGGAACAGCGAGTTAAAGCCCTGGGCGTCCACCAGCGCAAAATAGACCGGGACAAACCCCTGATGGACGCCGAACATCACCGCCAGCAGGAACAGGCCGGACAGCACCGCCGAGCCAAACGGGTTGCCGTTAAGATGCAGGAACAGCCACGACATGCCGGTAAACAACCAGCCGCCAATCGGCATGATCACCGTAAAGGTCACCGCGCCCATGATCAGCAGCGTCACCGCCGAAGTGAGGATCATATCGAGGTTGGCCGGCATTACCCGCCGCACCTGGCGTTCAACCCACGCCCCAAGGATAGCGGCGATCAATACGCCGATGATATTGCCGCGCGGATCGATGCCGTGGCCGAAGAAGGTGGAAATGCCGGCGTAGAAGCCGCTGGTCGCCTCCGGGTTGTAGCCCAGCACGAACAGCGAGGCGATAATTGCGCCGTTCACGCCGGAGCCGCCGAACGCCTTCTGCGCGTTATAGCCAATCAGGATACTCAGGAAGGTGAACATCCCTTTGCTGAAGACCTTCATATAGCCAATCAGCGCTACCAGGCTGGCGTTCGGATGGGCGTTCTCCAGCACGAAAACCTGTTCCGCCAGGGTGGCGAAGCCCAGCAGCAGCCCGACGGCGATAAAGCCGGGGATCAGCGGCGTAAAGATGGTGGCGAATTTGGCGAGAAACTTCTGCACCGCGCTGGTCTGCTTGCCCTTCAGCGCTTGCTTTTTCTCTGCCGCGACGTCGGCCAGCGACGGCGCGGCGGGCGCCTCCTCCAGCAGGCCGTTCATCATCTCGGCGGCGGTTTGCGCCTTGCCGGGGCCGAGCACCACCTGGAACTGCTCGTCGCTGACGATCACCCCCATTACGCCGTCAATCTGGCGGATGGCGGCGCTGTCGGCCAGACTTTCATCGCGCAGGGTCAAGCGCAGGCGCGTCATGCAGTTGCCCGCCTGCGCGACGTTTGCGGCGCCGCCTACGTGGGCGAGGATCCGCGCTATCATCTCTTTCGTTATTTTTGCCATTGCCCGTTACCTGTCTGTCGGTGCTCAGGTGTTGCTGAGCGCCTTGCGGATATAGCCGTTGTTTTTTGCCAGCAGCGACTGCGCGTCTTCGGCGCTTAAGTCCGCCAGCACCATCACGATCGCCGTTTTACAGTGGCGGCCGCAGGCCTCCAGCGCCTTCCGGGCAGTGGGACGATCGCAGTCGGTCGCCTCCATCACGATAGAGACCTGGCGCTCAATCAGCTTGGCGTTGGTCGCTTCGACGTCGACCATCAGGTTGCTGTACACCTTGCCGACGCGGATCATCGCCCCGGTGGAGATCATGTTCAGCACCAGCTTCTGCGCGGTACCGGCTTTCAGGCGGGTAGAGCCAGTGACCACTTCCGGGCCGACCACCGGGGTGATCGCCACATCCGCCAGCTGGGCCATTTCGCCATGCGGGTTACAGCTGACGATGGCGACAAAGGCATTCTGACTATGGGCGTATTCCATGGCGCCAATGACGTACGGCGTGCGTCCGCTGGCCGCCAGTCCCACCAGCACATCGCGGTGGCTGAAGTTCAGGTTCTGCAGATCCATCGCCCCCTGCGCTTTGTTGTCTTCCACGTTTTCCACGGCGCTGAGAATCGCTTTATGTCCGCCGGCGATGATCCCCACCACCTGCTCCGGGCGGGTGCCGAAGGTTGGCGGGCATTCGCTGGAGGATCCCCAGACGCCCTGAGGTACCCGCGCCGATATAAATCAAGCGGCCACCGGCCTGCAGCGCCGTCGCGACCTTATCCACCACCTCGGCAATCTGCGGCAGATAGGGCGTAATCGCCTGGGCTACCTGCTGGTCTTCCTGGTTTATCACCGTCAGCATGTCGAGGGTGGAGAGGGTGTCAATGTTGGCGCTGTTGGCGTTGCGTCGCTCGGTCAGCAGTTTGCTCAGGTCGATACTCATAGAAACCTCGTTATTCTCAGTGGCGCGCAGTATAAGGAATTATTTATTCCTTGCCTGTGAAGAGTATCACGATTAGTACGCGGAGAATAATAGGAGAATGGTAGGTATGGCGGGAAATAGTGCGGTAATAAATCTGGAATATTTTATTACCGCAGCAGGAGATTAGCGCGCGCTGCGCGGTTTGCTGAGGCCCAGCAGCAGCGCCAGCAGGTAGCAGATGGCCATCGCGAGGCTCATTTTCAGCATCGTTTCACCACCGAGGCCTGCCAGCGGCGCGGCGATGCCGCCGAAGACAAACATCAGGGTGCCCATCAGCGCGGACGCGGTCCCGGACTGCGCGGCATCGACGGCGCTCATCGCCTCCGCGCCAGCGACGGTGCTGATGCCGCTCATCAGCGACACGGTAAAGAACAGGCCGACCAGCGCCAGCACCGGCAGCTGCAGCCAGGCAAACAGCAGCATGATCGCCGCACAGCTCACCGCCAGCGTCAGGCCGCCGCGCAGCAGGCTTTCGGCGTTAAAGCGGCGCGCCAGGCGGGAAAAGATCATCGCCGCGATAATCAGCCCGATACCGTTCAGACCGAACAGCAGGCTGAACTGCATGGCGCTCATGCCGTATTCGCTTTGCATCACGAAGGAAGAGGAGCCGATGTAAGAGAACAGCCCGGCCATCATAAAGGCCTGAATCAGGCAGAAGCGCAGAAAGCGGCGATTTTTCAGCACCGGCTGGCCGCGTTGCTGGCGGGCGGCATGCGTTGCTGTGGCCGGGCGCGTTTCCCGCAGGATCGTCAGGCTCATCACCAGCAGCACGCCGCCGATGGCGGCCATCGTCCAGAAGAGAATTCGCCAGTCGAAGGCGGTGATAACGTAGCCGCCCAGCACCGGGGACAGCACCGGCGCAATGCCGTTCACCGTCATCAGCAAGGCGAAAAACTGGGTCAGCAGGGTGCCCTGGTATTTATCGCGGGCGATGGATCGCGACAGCACCGAGCCGCCGGCGCCGGCGAAGCCCTGTAAAAAGCGCCAGACAATCAGCATGTTGATATCCCGGGTCAGGGCGCACATCGCCGAAGCAAAGATAAACAGCAGCAGAGACAGCGCCAGCGGTTTCAGGCGGCCAATGCGATCGCTCAGCGGGCCGAAAAACAGCTGACCCAGGCCGAGGCCAATCAGCGCGGCGGTCAGCGACAGCTGGGTCTGGGTGCTGGTGGCCTGCAGCTGCTGAGTGATCTCCGGCAGCGCCGGCAGATAAAAATCCGTGCACAGCGGGCCGATACCCGACAGCAGGCCGAGGATCAGCGCCCAGGAGAGGGAAACACGTGGCATAACGATTCCTTACAGAAGCCGGGCGCGGCCGCCCGGCGGGTGAAATTAACTGGCGCCGCCGCCCAGCGACTGCCAGAGGGTGATCCGGTTATTGAGGTCGGTCTGCTGCAGGGACAGCAGCGTCGTCTTCGCCGACCACAGCGTGCGCTGGGCCGTAAGCACCGACAGATAATCGCCGACTCCGGCCTGATAGCTCTTCATGGCGATATCCAGCGATGTCTGCTCGGCGGCGACGTACTGCCGCTGGGCATCGAGCTCTTCGCTCAGCGTTTCCCGGCGCGCCAGCGCATCGGCAACGTCCTTAAAGGCGCTCTGAATCGATTTCTCGTAGGTGGCGATCAGCCCCTTTTTCTCCGCTTCCGCATAGCGCAGCTGCGCCAGGTTGCTGCCGCCGGTGAACAGCGGCAGGCTGATGGAGGGGGCGAACGACCACACCTGCATCCCGTGGCTGAACAGCGACGACAGCGAGTCGCTGCCGACCCCGGCGCTGGCGGTCAGGGAAATCGACGGGAAGAAGTTCGCCCGCGCCGCGCCGATATCGGCATTGGCGCTCTTCAGATTGTGCTCCGCTTCCTGAATGTCCGGCCGGCGCAGCAGCACCGACGACGACACGCCCGCCGGCACCAGCGCGATGCTGTTATCCCCGAGACTCTCGAGGGTGCCGGGCAACAGGCTCTCCGGCACGGTTTCCCCCGCCAGCAGGTTAATGGCGTTTTTATCCTGCGCCACCAGAGTGCGATAGCTGGCGACGCTGGCGCGGGCCTGCTGATAGACGCTTTCCGCCGAGCTTACATCGCCGGCGGAAGCGGTACCCACCGCCATCTGGCGGGCGACGATGTTGCGCGAGTTTGCTGCGCTGTCCATGGTCTGCTGCGCCAGCGCCAGATTGCTGTTATCCGTCGCCAGCGTCACCCAGGCGGTGGTCAAATCGGCAATCATCGTCAGCCGGGTATTCTGCGCGGTGAATTCGCTGGCAAGCCAGGTTTCGCGCGCCGCGCGCGACAGGCTCTGGTTCTTGCCGAACAAGTCCAGTTCGAAGCTGGAGACCGCGCCGTCGGCCTGTGAAGCGGAGCTCAGGCCGCTGGCTACCGTTTTGCTGCGGGTATGGCTCAGCTCGGCATCGACGGTAGGAAACAGCGACGCCCGCGTCTCGCCGTACTGGGCGCGCGCGGCCTCGATATCGGCCAGCGCTTTTTGCACATCGCGGTTGCTGTTTAGCGCGATGCTGACCACTTTTTTCAGCCGCGCGTCATTGACCACTTTCTGCCAGTCGCCGACCACCGCCGTCGATTCGCCGTGCGCCCCGGGCAGGGTGGCCGGCACCGGCGCGGCCGGGCGATCATAATGCGGGTCAAGCGAGACGCAGCCCGCGGTCAGGAGCGCGATAAACATAAAACTCAAACGAAACATACCTTACTCCTGAGAAGGACGTTGGCGGGTGAAGAGACGTTTCACCAGCACGAAGAACAGCGGTACGAAGAACACCGCCAGCAGGGTGGCTGTCAGGGTGCCGCCGATGATGCCGGTGCCGATCGCCACGCGGCTGTTGGCTCCGGCGCCGGTGGCGATGGCCAGCGGCAGCACCCCGGCGATAAACGCCAGCGAGGTCATGACAATCGGGCGCAGACGAGTCTGCGCGGCGCGGATCGCCGCCCGGGAGAGCGAATACCCCTCATCCACGGCGGATTCAGCGAACTCCACGATCAGGATGGCGTTTTTCGACGACAGGCCGATGGTGGTCAGCAGCGCCACCTGGAAGTAGACGTCGTTGCTTAAACCGCGCAGCGTCGCCGCCAGCGCCGCGCCGAGCAGGCCGAGCGGGATAACCATGATCACCGAGAACGGCACCGACCAGCTCTCATACAGCGCCGCCAGGCACAGGAACACCACCAGAATCGAGATGGCGTAGAGGCTCATCGCCTGGCCGCTGGCGAGCTTTTCCTGCAGCGAAATGCCGCTCCACGCCCAGGTGGAGCCCGCCGGCAGGCTGTCGGCCAGCTTTTCCATCTTGTCCATTGCCGCGCCGGAGCTGAAGCCGGCGGCGTTTTCGCCCTGGATCTCAAAGGCGGCGGAGCCGTTGTAGCGCACCAGGCTTTCCGGGCCGTATTGCCAGTGGGTGGTGGCGAAGGCGGAGAACGGCGTCATGCTGTTATCGCTGCCGCGAACGAACCATTTGCCGAGGTCCGACGGCACCGCGCGCGCGTCGCTTTCGCCCTGGATATAGACCTTTTTCACCCGGCCGCGATCGATAAAGTCATTCACGTAGGTACCGCCCCAGGCGCTGGAGAGCGTATCGGTCACGTCGCTCAGCGACAGCCCCAGCGAGACGGCTTTGTTGTTATCGATATCCACCTGCAGCTGCGGCATCTGCGGCAGATCGTTAGCGCGCACCGACTGCAGCTCGCTGCTCTGGTTGGCCGCCGCCAGCAGCTGGCTGCGCAGCTTCATCAGACTGTCGCGGTCAGTACCGCCGCTGGCCATCAGCTCGAAGGTGAAGCCGTTGCTCTGTCCGAGGCCGTCCACCGACGGCGGGGGCATTGCGAACAGGGTGGCGTCGCGGATCGTCCCCAGCTCTTTGGTGGCGCGCAGGGCAATGGCCTGGGCGGTATTGTCGTCCCCTTTGCGCTGCGACCAGTTTTTCAGCGACACGAAGGCCATCCCGGCGTTCTGGCCGCTGCCGCTAAAGCTGAAGCCGTCGACGGTGAAAATGACGTCGGTATTGGCTTTCTCTTTGGTGAGGAACCAGTCGGTCACCTGGCGGCGCACCTCAGCGGTACGCACCGCGGTGGCCCCGGCGGGCAGGGTGTACTGGACCATGATCTCCCCCTGGTCCTCCACCGGCAGGAAGCTGCCCGGCAGCTTCCACATCGCCAGCGCCATCGCCCCGCAAATCATCGCGTAAGCGCCCATCATCACTCCGCCCCGGCGCAGGCCGCCGAGCACCCGGCGCTG
>OGEB01000721.1_pt1 | contig 19434 bp, 12 predicted proteins | sample 1570541 | NCBI WGS metagenome assembly OGEB01 (sample SAMEA2581975, study PRJEB24529) | metagenome | biome: Human gut stool | place: China | collected 2011 | reverse complement strand
CAGAGGCATCATAATATCCATAAGTATCACATCAAATGTCCCCTCAGGGTGACGGGAGAAAAGTTTTACAGCTTCCCTGCCATTGGATACTGCAGTTACCACAGCACCTTCCTCTTCAAGGAGTACCTGTGCCACTTCTCTGTTTATTTCATTATCCTCCGCCAGCAGGATCTTTATGCCCTGAATGGAGTTTCGCTCAGCTTCTGGCTCAGAAGAGATATCCGTTTCTTCTGCCTTTTCAAATGGCAGAGTGATCACAAAAGTACTTCCGATACCCGGAGTACTGGAAATCTCAATGGTACCACCCATCTGTTCAAATAGCGCTTTGGCAATACTCATACCCAGTCCGGTGCCATGATATACACTTCGGGCATCCATATTCTCCTGAGTAAAGGGTTCAAAGATCTTCTCCAGATATTCTTTGCTGATGCCGATTCCCGTATCAGAGATCGTCCATCTGCAGACCAGCTTATGATCATGGGAAGGGAGAGCATGGATCTCCGTATGGATCGCCCCATTTTCTCTGTTGTATTTGATACAGTTACTGTAAATATTCATCATGGCACGACGGAGGTGCAGAGGGCTGCCGTATACAAAGGGATGTTCGTATATCTCCGGTGCGATATGAACGGTGAAATCAATGCCGTTTTTCTGTGCTTGCATATCAATCAGCATCTGTGTCTCTTTTTCATATTTGATCAGATCAAAAGGTTCATGGTTGAGTACAAGTCCGCCCTCCTCAATCTTGGACATATCCAGTACATCATTGATAAGAGAGAGCAGATGACTGGCTGAAATGAATGCTTTTTCACGATTACTTTTCAGGAATCCGATATCATTTTCGTGCTTTTTATCAATTTCCAGCAGACCAATGATTCCATTCAGCGGCGTACGCATATCGTGGGACATACGGGAAAGGAAATTGGATTTCTCTGCATTGGCACGTTCGGCAGTATCAAGAGCTTCTTTGAGAAGCTTCTGGTGTCTGATTTCTGATTCCACCACATCGTCCACATTCAAAAATCCCAGAACAATGATACCGGAGTCTTCGTTTTTGATAAAGCGGAACTGATAGTAATGGATACCATCCCTGTCATTTATCCGGTAATTTCCCTTGTATTCGGACTGACCGGACAAAACACTCATTACATTACCCAGTTCCAGTGATTCTTCCAGCATTGTACGGTCATCCGGATATACACGCTGTTGGATATAGTCTGAGAGGAAAAGATCATAGGGGTATGTATTGCTGTGTTTTTTGTCCGGATCAGGGACATCGTGGTCTTCCTGCTTGATCACAGAGAGAGTTTTTTCTCTGGGGTTGATCAGGTATACGTTCAGGTAGTTGCTGCTCAGTGTCTGGACAATACTTACCTGTGTCTCATAGGCTTCCTGTGTTCTGGTGACATCCTCACCGTAAAGGATTGCTTCCAGATGATTATTGGAAGGATTGAGCAGCAGTCTTGCCACATATTTGGAAAGCCTGATTATATCGTCATCGTAGAGACAGCGGGAAACCCTGGTGACTTCCACCTGACCGTCCTCGTAGCTTTTCATCAGGGAACAGCGGCAAAATGCGTTGATAAAATCGTTTCTGTCCTTTAATACCGGTATAAAAACAGCAGTCTCTGCAATAAAATGGTCAATGGAAGCGTCAGCATCCATCTTATAGGCCAGGGCAGAGGTGCCTCCGATCTTCAGAATCTTATCATCTGTAAGGTCGAGATGAAAGTAGCCGGCAGCATGGGTAATGGATGCCAGAAGAGAGTGGAGCTGATTTTCATAAATTTTGCGTGCTGTCACATCATTGTCTTCACAGGCTACTGCAATTACGAAATCCCGATAGTCATCGGCGTTTCCGTTTCTGGCAATGAGCAGATAATAGTAATGGACAGTATCTGTGACAACCCTGAAATGGAATTTGAAAGAGGCTTCCTGAGAAAGTCTTTCCAGCAGGGTTTCATAATTCAGGTGTCTGGACACATAGGAACGCTCATCCGGATGAATATATTTCTGGATGAGAAAATTAAATGACAGCTTATAGTCTGAATTATCTTTAACCAAATCAAGTAAGTCCCCTGCTTCAATTGCGAAGAGCAATAAGCAGTGGGTGGGGACTTGCTTGTATCAGAAGGGGTACAAGCCCCTTCTGATAAACTGCGAAGCAGTTATTTGGTTATGAGCAAGTAGCGAAAGCGGATTGCGAATATCCGATTGACTATCGAGATCCGCAAAAGCATCAGTAAATCTGGAACGATATACGGAGATTTTCCCGGTTTCCCGGTTTACGCCATAAACAGACATGTAGTCAGAAGCAAGCAGGTTGATGGCACCCAGCAGACGAAGAGAGTTCTCACCTGTGGGAATGGACTTTGACAGGCTTTCTCCTTCGGCTACTGTGCTGAATACAAGTGCATGTCCTCTGCTGCCGTCGGGCTGTACAGTCTCTACTGCATCAACTGTCTCATAAATATGACGGATCGGATCCAGGTAGGTCTTTGGTCCCTGTATCCCCAGTGCTACAGGGCAGGGCGGGCATGGGGAATCAAGCCCCATAAGTGCCTTATAGCATTTCACTCCCGGCTGGAGATTGGGGTACAGTTGTTTGGCAGTGTCGTTATAGCTTAGGATATTATAGTCTTTGTCTATGCTGTAATATCCGGATGAGTGTGTGTTCATAATTTGTACTCCTGGTGTTTAGTGCTTTACAGTATACTCTTTTTACCAAAGAATAGCAATGATAATGGACGAATTTGTAAAGGTTGTACAATGTTTGTAACTGTTCACACATCACTACTGTGAACGGAGTAAACAGTAACAATGTTTCTGATGTCTGCGCACGATTCCCAGGTTAAAATCCTGTCTGCCGTTTGCTACATTGATATCATATATCCGAGAAAGCTCTGACGGTCGCCTGATCGATTCTAATGCCCTGTATGAGGGTATATGTCAATTATATGATTGACGTATTTCCTAAACAAAAGTATACTGATGTTTATCAGAAGGACAGGGGTAGCAAGTATGGGATATACGACAATTACATTTATGATATTTATGCTGCTGGTAACAGCAGCATATTATATGTTTCCTGTAAAAAAATATCAATGGACCGTATTACTGGTTGCCAGTTATATTTTTTATTTATGGGCAAGCTGGAAATATGCTGCTTTTCTTTTATTTACTACATTTACAGTTTATTTTGCAGCACTTATTATGTATAAAAACAGCAAAACAGCGAAAGAAACGATAGTTCTTCATAGCGGAGAATGGGATCGGGAACAGAAAAAGCAGTACAAAGAGGAAATGAAAAGGAAGAGAAGAAAAGTTCTGATCATGGTACTTGTGCTGAATTTTGGAATACTTATATTCTTAAAATATTTTAATCTGTTTGCCGGAGGAATGAACAGTTTTCTTGAAAAATCAGGAATAATTGGTCCGATTCCAATATTACATCTGGCATTGCCGTTAGGGATTTCTTTTTATACCTTTCAGTCTATCGGATATTTGATTGATGTTTACAGAGAAAAATTTGAACCAGAAAGAAATCCGGCAAAATATGCATTGTTTGTATCATTTTTTCCACAGCTCATTCAAGGTCCGATCAGCTTTTATGATCAGCTGGCGCATCAGCTTTATGCAGAACGAAATTTTTCTTATAAAAATCTAAAACATGGTACACTTTTGATGCTTTGGGGATATTTCAAAAAAATGGTGATCGCAGACAGGGCAGTCAGCCTGATCCAAATGGTTGCACCAGATTATATGCAGTATAATGGAACTGTTATTTTTATAACAGTTCTGGTCTATGCATTACAATTATATGCGGATTTTTCAGGTGGAATCGATATATCCAGAGGATTTGCAGAAATCCTGGGGATTGAAATGGCTGAGAACTTCTGCAGACCATATTTTGCAGTAAGTATTAACGATTATTGGAGACGTTGGCATATTACATTAGGCGCATGGATGAAGAATTATGTGTTTTATTCTCTTGCAATGTCAAAACGTTTTTTTAAAATGGGTAAAAACCTGAAACAAAAATATGGTGATCATGCAATCGGAGCGCATATTGCAAAAGTGCTTCCGGCAGGAATTGCTTCTTTTATCACTTTCTTACTTGTGGGAATCTGGCATGGGGCAAATATGAAATATGTTGCTTTTGGTGTTTGGAATGGCAGCGTGATCCTGTTATCTGTTTTGATGCAGCCATTATTTAATAAAGCAATTGTCGGTCTGCATATTCAGACTCAAAAAACGTCATGGCGTATTTTTCAAATATTACGGACATTTTTGATCGTACTGATAGGATATATGTTTGACATAGGCAATAATTTTTCTGCTGCAATAGATATGCTGGGACGTTGTGTTAGGGATTTCAGTTTTGATATAACTCAGATCATAGAGCAGATTACGTCGTGCGGTATGACATTGTATGATTATATGCTGCTTATATTTATGACTGTTTTGATCTTTTATGTCAGTCTGATACAGGAACGTCATTCTGACACAACAATACGGAAGCTTTTGGAGGAGAAATATCCAAAATTTCAGTGGATCGTATTATTTGCAGGGCTTCTCAGCATTGCCATATTTGGAATGTACGGACCTGGATGCAGTGCAGCAGAATTTGTGTATATGCAGTTCTAGTACAGCGTGTTTGAAAAATGCCTTTAGGTAATAAGACAGATAGGACATATGATGAAAAAAAGAATTTTAAAACTAAGTTGCTTTGGTTTGATATTTATGTTATTCCTAAGTGGAGCAGCCGGATTTCTTAAGGTGAACAGTTTACCGGACAGTGTGCGTATCAAGGGATTTTATCTGGAACCCAAAGATAGTCTGAATATGGTAACGATTGGAGCAAGTGAGACTTATACGGCAATAGCACCAGGCTTGCTCTGGAAAGAGTTCGGATTTACCAGTTATAATTATTCGGTGGCCGGAAGTCCGATCTCAATAGTAAAATCACAGGTTAAGGAGATTCTGGCTAACCAGGATCCAAAAGTAATTGTGATAGAGATTAACGGGACATTACAGGATGATGAATATCAGATAAATGAAAAACGATTGAGAAAGTACATAGATAATATTCCATGGTCAGTAAATAAGATAAACACAATTAAGGAGATAGTACCCGAAGATCAGCAGACAGAGTATTTCATACCTTTTTTAAAGTATCATTCAAACTGGCAGAGTCTGGATTTGTGCATAGCTAATTTTTACCTTCAGTCACGTATGATGCTGGAAGGCAGCAGCCGACTGAAGGGATTTCAGACAATATCCGGAGCAGAAGAAACAAAAAGTAAAGTAATAGATGTGAAGGGCGATACCTCAGTACTTCCTTTGTCTGAAAAGGCAGAATATTATCTGCGCGATCTTCTTCAGTATTTAAAAGATGAAGGAATTGACAATGTTCTGTTCATGCGCACACCGCACAGAATTACAAAAAAGAGTTATCCATTTTATCAAAGAGCAAATGAAGCGGAAAAGATTATCAAAGAATATGGATTTCCCTATGTGAACTTTGAAACACAAAAGGATGAAATCGGACTGAGCATGATGGATGATTTTTATAATAATCATCATCTGAATCTGTATGGACAGAAAAAGTTTACGAATTATTTTGGAAACTATATGGTAGAACATTATGATCTGAAGGATAGTGTGCATTTAGAAAAGGTTATAAAAGAATGGGATAAAACCGCAGAGGATACAGAGGATTGTCTGGAATATGTAGAAACCATGATAGAAGATAAAAACAGAAGTATTATTAATGAAGGATGGAAAGAAGCCAGGAGATTACACCTGACAACAGAGGAGTAATATGGGGAAAGGAATTGAACGGTATGGCTACTGATGAAGAGCTTTATGGGCAATATCTGAGCGGTGACGAGACAGGACTTGAACTATTGATAAAAAAATACGGCGATCCATTGACCTTATACATCGATGGTTATCTGCATGACGTCCATGAAGCGGAGGACTTAATGATGGAAACCTTTTCCTGGCTGTTTACGAAAAAGCCCCGCATCCGGGATGGATGTTTTAAGGCTTATCTCTATAAAGCAGCGCGTCACATGGCATTACGCCACAAAAGCAGACGGCGGATTATCTTCAGTCTTGACGACCTGACCAGAGAACCGGAGGCACAAACGTTGGTGGAGGAAGTCGTCCGCACAAAGGAACGAAATCAGATCCTACATCTCTGCATGGACGAGTTAAATCCAGATTATCGGGAAGCTCTTTATCTGACCTATTTTGAGGGTATGAGCTATCAACAGGCTGCTAAGGTCATGGGAAAAAGTGTGAAGCAGATCACAAATATGGTGTACCGGGGAAAAGAGCGTTTACGTGGATTATTGCAACGGGAGGGTATTACAGATGTTGAAAAATGAGGAACGGATTGCTGAGGTAAAACGGCGTATTGGGGAAAAAGAACGACAGCAGAGACTGCGGCACAGACGGATTGTCTCCGCATTCTGCATAGCGGCATGCCTTGCAGTAATCGTTGGGGTTTCCTTTGTTATGCCAGGTATTGTCGGACAGATTGCGCCCGGTACTTCTTCTGGATTTGAAACGGCAGCAACAATTTTAGGCGGCGGTACTGCGTTGGGATATATGGTGATCGGACTGCTGGCTTTTATTCTCGGCGTTTGCGTGACTATTCTGTGCTTCCGCATCCGCCAGCTGAACAAAGAGGAGCAGACGGAGGAACAAAAGGAGGACAATGAGGATGGAGCTGTTCAGTAACCTTTTTCAATTTGCTGTTACCCTGGTGGGCTTTTGTCTGAGTGGTATCTGGTATCTGAAAGATCGAAAACAGACCTGTTTCCTGCTGACCTGCTTTTACGGATGCTTTGCCCTCGGCTCTCTTTACTGGACGCTGTATCTGCTTCTGTTTTCTGAAACACCGCAGGTCTTTTATGTGTCAGAGTTCGGCTGGGTAGCCAGTGTGATTTTCCTTTATCTTCTGCAATACACCCTTTCTTCTGCCGGGGAAAGAAGATTTTTGACACGAAAAGCCCTGATTGCCCCTTTGATTGGCATTCCGCTTTGTGTGTTTTACTGCACCTTTGGGGATGTTCTCTCCAATCTGCTCTGGTGTGGCATGATGATCGTTGTTTCTTATCATTCCATTCGGGGTCTTGCTTATGCACAGATACAGACGGGAACAGCGTGTAAGATGCGGTATTTCCACATTGGGGTACTGTGCTATGTGGCGGTGGAGTATGTTCTTTGGATCTCTGGCTGCCTGTGGCCGGGCTATTCCATTTCCGCTCCCTATTGCTGGTTTGATCTTCTGCTTACAGGCAGCCTGTTTGCGCTGCTCCCGGCCACAGGAAAGGCGGTGCAGGCATGACATATATTGAAAATGTATTTCTTTGCATGGCTTCGCCCCTGCTGATTGCCGCGCTGTGTATGGGAAAGCGGCAGAGAAAATTCTTTCTGTTTTGCTTTGCCGGGATGGGTGCATGTCTGCTTTCCGCATACATCAACACCTTTTTCGCTGCGCTTTATAAAGCGGACACCTTTGCAGCTACCACAGAGATCGCCCCGGTGGTGGAGGAAGTGATGAAACTTCTGCCATTGCTCTTTTATCTGCTGATATTTGAGCCAAAAGCGGAGCGAATCAAAAATGCCGCTGTGATCACAGCTCTTTCCTTTGCCACATTTGAGAATGTCTGCTATCTGATTCAAAACGGAGCCGGTCATTTTTCTTTTATTTTCTTCCGGGGTATTGGAACAGGAGCCATGCATGTGATCTGTGGAGCCATTGTCGGCGGCGGCCTTGCATATGTGTGGCAGAGAACATGGCTGAAGATTGCCGGAACCTGCGGCCTGCTGGGAGCGGCAATCACCTTTCATGCAATTTATAATCTCCTGATCGCCTACGGCGGTGCAGCACAGTATATTGCTTATCTGCTGCCTGTACTTATCCTGACAGCGGGAAAACTGATTTTCCGTAGTTTGATACAATAATATAACCTGATTTTCCGCTTTTGGGAGCTGTTTCGGCAGCTCTCAAATTTTTTTGAAAAAATTTGATTTTCAGGTGAGAGTTTTTCGCTTTTTTTGTACCTATATAAGTGAAAGACTTTTTAGGGCTTTTTTGTGAAAGGAGGTTGGAAGGTATGTACGATACAGAAAAGCGTATCGAATTGGTAAAAAAGCGAATGCATGAATACCACCGCCGCCAGGAGCGGCGCACAGTCTGCCGGCTGTCTGTTCTGTGTACCCTGTTATTCCTGTCTCTCGTGGGAACAATGGGGATAATGCACAGCCAGCCAATAGACATCACGGGAATGTACGGCGCAATCCTGCTGCATGAGGACGCGGGCGGTTATGTGTTGGTGGCTGTCATTTCCTTTACTGTGGCAGTCGTGATTACCGCATTATGTATCAAATTCAGAAAAAAAGGACAAAAGAGTCAAGACGCAGAAGATCATGTATAAAGAAAGGAAAAGGTGAAAAGTATGAGGAAAAAATTATTGGCCGGGATGCTGGCACTTGCACTGTGTTCTACAAATATGCCCCCCCAGACCATATTTGCGGAAGAATTTACTTCCGGAAATCAGGATGTAGTGTCTGAGGAAGAAACTCCGGAGATTTTTACCAATGAAGAGCAGGAAGCGGAAGGAGAGACAGATGAGGAACTGTCTGTATTCAGTTCAGAAGAGGTTCCTGAATTTAATGATGCCCCCGATGAGGCAATGGCTGCTGCGGAAAATGAACAAGCTGGAGAAATTGATTTAGCTGATAACGATAAGGTTATAAACGGAGTTTATACTATAAGGTCGGCAGGAGATCACAAATTCACATGTAGCCGGGAAACAGGAAATAGAATTGTGGTTGATGGAGGGAATACTTCAGAGCAAGACAACATCAACATTTATCTTAATAAAGTAAATATCAATACATCTACTGGTCCGGCACTGCGAATAAATGTTAATGTTAAAGCTACAGTCACTATCTATTTAACAGGCACAAATAATCTTATAGCAAAGAATACATGGTATGCCGGTTTACAGAAAGCTAACACAGCTTCGCTTATAATAACAACCAAGGTTTTAGACCCTACTGCAGGAATCTTAAATGCTCATGGTAGTAGCGATGGGGATGGCGCCGGAATTGGTGGCAGTAATATTACTATTAATAGTTGTTCTGTAATTGCTAGTTCTAAGTATGGTGCTGGAATTGGTGGCAACAAGCAAGGCGCTGGCAGTAATATTACCATTAATAGTGCTTCTGTAACTGCTAGTTCTACGGATGGTGCCGGAATTGGTGGCAGCCTTTACGGCGATGGCAGTGATATTATCATTAATAGTAGTTCTGTAACTGCTAGTTCTACGAATGGTGCCGGAATTGGTGGCGGCGAAGGAAATTCTTGCAGTGATATTACCATTAATAATAGTTCTGTAACTGCTAGTTCTACGAATGGTGCCGGAATTGGTGGCGGCAAGGGAGGCGCTGGCAGTAATAATATTACCATTAATGGCGGCTCGGTAAAAGCCTCTTCTGTATCCGGTTCCCCAACAAACGGAGGGAAAGAGGTTTACTGTTGTACTATTGAAAATCCCGAAAATGCGAACGTAACAATCAAAACTGGAACAGGTTCTAGTGTAAATTGGAAGCCTGTAAACCATTCCTCTCTCGACCCTGATGACACTAATCTGTATGTTTGGCTACCCAAGCTCGAAAGCAATTCTACAAACAGCTATTTGATTATACTTGACCCAGAAAACAGTTCAGAATCTCGAACACGGAATTATTCATTCGACACCGTTACCAACACATTTAAAGCTGCTCAAGTTGTTAATGATTTTATATTTAAGTCCCCTGTAAATCTTATTTACGATGCTCAGCCTAAAGAAGCCTCATTGGAGTTTAAATTTAAACCTACACACGAAAATGACAGAACAATCTTATTGAAATATTATAAAGGTAAATACGAAAATATCAAAGATAACATTGATACAATCGAACCGCTCCAAGGTGCTCCTGTAAATGCAGGCACATATACCGTAAAGGCTGAGATAGGGGAAAGTAAATCCTATTTTGAACATAAAGGATTAGTAAGTTCAGAATGGACATTTACTATAAAAAAAGCTTCTGTAGCACCAGGAGCAGATTTTAATAAAACTTCTATATCCGTTCTATGGTCCTGTAAAAAGATCAGAGACATTACCAATCCTTTTTCGGCTGACTGGAAATGGGATAACGATGTTAATCCTGATCAGGAATTACAAGTTGGAAAACCCATTACAGCTACCGCAATTTACAATGGCGACGATAAGGGGAATTACGAAAAAGAATCTATTACTTACACAATCACCAGAAGTCAATGCACGCACGAACACACCGCCGGACGTTATTACTCCTCTCCATCCTGTACTTCCAGCGGATATAGCGGAGATACCTACTGCACAGACTGTAATGAAACACTTTCCTATGGTTATACCATTTCCGCATACGGTCATGACTATGACAATGGCGTTATCACTACAGAACCAACTACAGAAACTGACGGAATCATAACTTACACCTGTAAACGATGCAAACATCAGGATACAAAAAATCTCGGAAAACTTGGTGACGGGGAACCTTACATTGAGGGAAGTTTCCAGAAGAAAGGCTGGGATGCTGTCAATGATCTGATTAAGGCTTCCAAAGAAAAGGATACCATCTCCATTATCATGAATGGTGCCAGGACACTTCCTGCTTCTGTTTTATCCGGGATAAAAGGCAAAGATATTTCCCTGAACCTTGATATGGAGAATGGTTTCATCTGGAAGATCAACGGTACTTCCATTACAGCAGAAATACCTGCGGATACCGATCTTTCTGTTACAAATACAGCAGAATATATCCCGGCAGCATTATACAGCCTGATCTCCACAAATCAGAATGATTTCGGTTTCCATCTTGGAAGAAGCGGAGCTTTCGATTTCCCGGCTGTGTTTTCCGTAAAGGCAGATGCCTCCTGTGCAGGACTTATGGCAAATCTGTTCTGGTATGATGTTGAGAATGGGGTTCTGCAGTGCATCCAGACCGTAACTGTAGGCGGTGCATTTGAGCGCAGTATTCCATATGCTGATTTTACCCTTTCCAAAGGACAGGATTATTTCATAGCATTTGGTACAGAATCTCTCAATGGCAGAGTCATTCACACAGACGGAAGTATCACAGATGAAAACGGTGCATACCTGCGACCTGCCAACACAGAGATTTCCAGCCACTCCATTGACAGAAACAAGCTTACTGTCAGACTTTCCAAAGGATGTGCGGGCGCTCAGGGTTATGACTTCGTGATCAGCAAGAAATCAGATATGCTCAAAACCGGAAAGTTCAGCAAAACAGTTTCCTCATCCGGCAAGCCACAGGCATCTTTCAGATATCTTTCAAAAGGTACCTGGTATGTGGCAGCCCGAAGCTGGGTTCTGGATGCACAGGGCAATAAGGTCTATGGTTCCTGGTCAAAGATTAAGAAGATTAAGATCACTGTTGTCACACCACAGCAGCCAAAGATCAGGGATATTACTGTAAAAGGAAACACTGTGACTGTCACTTACACAAAACGCAAAAATGCCACAGGTTATGAAATACTGCTTGGAACCAAATACAAGACTTCCGCAGGTGAGAAATATCCGGTTAAGAAATATGTGAAACGTACAGAAGGCAAAAATACCGTAACTGTAACCTTTACAAACATAAAGAAAGGCACCTGGTATGTGACAGTACGTTCCTGGAATAAGACCTCCAAGGATAAATCCAGAGTTTACAGTCCATATTCCACAATGAAGAAATTCAAGACAAAGAAATAGGTTCTCTTTCTTGGATGTTACAGTGAAATAATAAAACATGATATCATCTGAATATAAAAGCAGGGCAGAAACAGTTTTAATGCTGTTTCTGCCCTGCTTTTGTCTGATTTCAATGGGAATTTTTTACATTGCATTTTTGTCTTTCCGTCTGGGATTTTTATTAACTATTGGTTAGTTTTTTTCATTCCAGTAATCTGTTTTTTGTTTCAGGTCAATATTCTTACTGAAAAATACAGGATTCTTTTTCTGCTGAATCTGTATTTCGTAATCCTTTAATGCCTTCACTACAGTATTGGACAGTATCAGGATTACCGGAATGTTGATCAACGCCATTACCCCCATCAATACATCGGAGATATGCCATAGTAATGTCATTTCCATACCTGCACCAAAAAATACTGCCAGTGCTGATACAATGCGAAATCCTGTCATGAATTTCCTGCCCGGTTGTTTTTTATGAATATAAGTCAGCAGATTGTCACAGTAGAAACAATTTCCCAATAATGTGGTGAAAGCAAATAATACCATGGCGATCATGATAAAATATGGGCCAAAAGAACCAAGTGTCTTGTGAAGTGCTGCCTGCACCCATGGTGCACCCTGAAGTTCTTTTGCAGGTATCACACCAGATACCAGACACATCATGGCAGTTGCAGTACACAATAATAATGTGTCAATAAACACAGACAACATTTGTACAAGTCCCTGCTTGACCGGATGGCTGACTACTGCAGACGCTGCTGCATTTGGTGCAGAACCAATACCTGCTTCATTGGAATACAGACCTCTTCGGATTCCCTGCATCATGGCCGATCCGGCAAAACCGGCAAAAATGGCTTTAAAGTCAAATGCTTCTTTGAAAATCTGTGCCATGACTGATGGAAGCTGTCCGATGTTCAATACTACGACCAACAGGGATACCAGAATATATGCAATTCCCATAAATGGCACCAGGGTAGAGGTTACTTTTACAATTCTGTTACCGCCACCCAGCAGACACCATCCCATTACCAGTGCCAGAATTCCTCCAATGATCCAAGGCGTGATATCTGCATTGTAAAATGGCTGGCCGGCAAAGGTAGACTGAAGATTGTAAGAAGCTAGCATATTAAATCCAAATGCATAAGTCAGGATCATGGCTATACAGAAAACCACTGCCAATCCTCTGCTATGCAGTGCTGCTTCTATATAATAAGCAGGACCACCATAACACCTGCCATCTTCCCCTTTTTTCTTATATATCTGTGCCAGTGTGCTTTCTGCCAAAGCTGATGCACTGCCAAGAATGGCAATGATCCACATCCAGAACACGGAGCCTACACCACCGATGCAGATAGCGGAAGAGACTCCAACAATGTTGCCTGTCCCTACACGAGATGCCGTAGAGACCATCAGTGCCTGAAAGGATGACACACTTTCTTTTCCCTCTGGCTTCTCCATGACAGCATTACAGGCTTTTCGGAATAAACGTACCTGCGGAAATCTGGTCCGAATAGTAAAATAGATACCGGAACCAATTAATATCACAATCAGCAATTTGCTGTAAAGAAATGTGTTGATTGCGTCAATGATCGTTTCAAACATAAATTCTCCTCTCAACAGAAATTTTATCATAAGTTACTGTTCTGTACATGACAGATACATCGGGCAAAAAACCCAGATTATTACTATGATACAATATTTTTGCTTCTTTGAAAAGGAAATCTTTCATTGCATAAAAATTACAGTTGGAGCTTTTTGATATAATTATCCAAAAAATGGAAAAGTAATTTCTATCGAGATCAAGCGGGATAAGCTTACTTTGTCATTCCTGATACGGAATCCCCTAACACCAATGTACCTGCAATGTTGAAGGTATTCTATTTTCCGCAGATTACAGAACCGAAAGAAAAATATGTTAAACTAAAAAAAATGCCAGAGGAGGAAATGCCTTATGATAAGAAAACAACTCTTAATCGGAATACTGGCAGCTATGACTGTCGCACTGCCAGCTGTCGGCATATATGCCGTTTCCGCAAAAGCCAGTGAAATCCAAAGCAGCAATGAAGACACGGTGTCCGGTAATAAAGGAGCCAGTATCGACAAAGCCGTAACATTACAGAATTCCGTAAAAATGACAGACCAAATCTCTGCGGCAGTCAATGGGGAAAATATTATGTTCAGTCCCACAAGCCTTAATTTTGCGCTGGGCATGATCGCAGCAGGTGCAAAAGGAGAGACAAAAGAAGTTCTATGTAATTACCTGGGAACCGATGATTTTGCATCCTATGCAAAGGAATATCTGAACAAGATTAAAGAATATAATACTGAAGATGAGAGTTACGGATATAAGTCAAAATTAAAGATTGCAGATGCAGTCTGGGTGGATAATAATCTGACATTACAGGAAGAATTTAAAAATTCAGTAACGAACGGTTTTGGGGCTGAAGTGGAAAATGTAGATTTTTCCGCTGCAGAGAAAACATGCGGTATCATTAATTCCTGGTGTGACAAAAATACGGAAGGGCTGATCCCGAAAATCATAACCCCGGATCAGATCAATGATACTACCGGACTGTGCTTAACTAATTCACTGTATTTTGAGTCCGGATGGAGTGGAGAACCCTGGAATGTTTCTGATACAGAAGAGAAGTTTGGAAACAATGAAAAGACAAAATACATGACCTGTGCCGGAGACAGGTATTATGAAAATGATAAGGCAACAGCATTTGACAGGGAGTATGCAAATGGATTGAGTTTTGTCGGAATCCTGCCTGTCGATGAAGGCGATTTTACACTTGAGGATCTGGATATTGGTGGACTTCTGAAATCTCAGCCAGAGTATGACGAAGTACAATGTAAGATGCCAAAACTTGATTTTGAGACTACCGTCATCCTAAATGACATACTCTCAAGCCTGGGGCTTGATAATATATTTTCCAGCAACGCTGATTTCACCGGTATTGCAGACAAAAATGTAAATGTAGATACGATACTGCAGAAAACAAAACTGGAACTGGATGAAAATGGCACGAAAGCAGCAGCAGTGACAGCAGTTATCATGGAATGTATGTCAGCTGTAGAGGAGAAAGAACCAGTTATAAAAAATGTGGAACTCACTCGTCCTTTTGCCTTCCTGATCTATGACAGGAGCAATGACGAAATACTGTTTATGGGAAAAGTAATGACAGTTTCCTGATGAAAAGGGGATGCCATGCGTGGCATCCCTCTTCATGAATTATTTTTTTCTGTTCTCAAAATAAACAAAACGGTCAATTGCATCCAGAATATCTTTAAAAGTATCTCTTGGAGCCTCCTCTATATAGGATTTGAGGATTTCAGTTTCGTTTTTACGGAATCTTCCGTAAAAGATATCATATAAATTATGTCCACGGAGACAGATACGGATTTCTTCCATATGTTCTCTGATATCTGTAGTATCTTTGAGAGCATGGCCGATCATTTCTGTGAGATGCTGACCGCTTTTTAATTTGTATAGATATTCATTCCACTTTTTCAGCAGGATTTCGTAGAAATCATCCTCACTTTTTATCACTCCGATTTTTTCCATTATCTTCGGATCCAGGAAATAATTCTCAAAGGAATAATACTTCAGGATCAGAACATTTTCTCGAGTCACACGCGGCAGTCTATCCATATCCTCACGGTTACGAGCCTCATAATACCTGCACAGGGAAGAAGCCAGTTCTTCTGCATCTTTACCATCCCCATCCCGGATCATCAGGAAATTATCACGCAGATATGTCTGATTGATATATTTAAGATTGGCATAAGTTTTTATGTTAGTGCAGCTGTTAGTAGAAATAATGGAAATCCTTGACAAATTTCCTTCCTGATCGTAAATTTCAGAATAATATTTTTCCAGAAGCAGTGGCAGCCGGCTTTTGTCCTGTTTACCTTCCACAATAAAGACAAAGCTGACATTCAGAAGGTCACTGGCAGTAAATCCCAGATCATCCAGGATCGCAGAAAGATTTGTATGGCTTCGGATCACTGAATATCCATCCTCATCCAAAACCATCTGACGAATCTGCCTGCTGTTAAACTGGAACAGCAGATTTGGGGAATGTGTTGTAAAAATAACCTGGCTTTTTCTGGAAAGTCTGTACAGAATTTCACTGGATTTCTTCTGTAATGTAGGGTGCAGGAAAATCTCCGGATCTTCCATAAGAATCATTCCAGGGACACGTTCTTCATCCTCCAGATAGGATTCCAGCAGAGAAAGCATATAAATACTGCGCATTCCTTTTCCCAGAGAAGAAATATGTTCCGGTACGTGCGACTCTTTTGACTCCAGATATGCATTTACCTGAAAAATCCTGTCTGTATTGCAGGTCAATTCATAACAGATGGTTCCGGAGGTACCGCCGTTTTTATGAAAGTTTTCGTTGACTCGCTGAGAAAAACTGTCAAGATTCAGTTGGTACAATTTATATTCTAAAAGTTTCTCAGTCTCAAAAGCATTTAGCTGAGACGGCATTTTTTGATTAATCAGTCCGATACAGGAAAAACAGTGATTGCATTTCTTGGAACGGTCAAAAAGGCAGCAGTCGGCGCGCATCTGATTCAGCAGATCATCTTCCATAAATGATAAGAGACTATCCTGAATCCCGTTCAGATCACGTTGACTGTCCAGATAATATATCTTTGGAAAAACTTCTCGAATGGCAGGATTGTTTTTGTGATATCCATCCGACAATCGGATACGTCCATTGTAATTTGCAATGTAGGAAAATGTCAGCATATTACCTTTATAGGATGGGAGCTTTTTCTGAAATTCCCTCATCCAGATTTCCATTCTCCGGTAGGAACTGACTTTACGGAGTCTGTGAAGAAGTTCCAGGTCTTCCTGTATGATTTCAAGAGTGATATCAATCTCTATATTTTGTTTTTTTTCATTAAAATCAGTTTCTGCAATCTCGTATTGCCCGCCTACTGCGCAGAGTGCGCAGAGAACTGCTGTTTTTCCCACGTTATTTTTTCCAACCAGTATTAAGGCATTTTCTATATCACAGATTTCAAGACTGCGAATGTATCGGAAGTTTTTAATGTGAAGTTTCTGGATACGCATAAGATTCCCTCTCTTTTTTACAGAATTGTACGATTTTTATAAAAATCAAAGACTATTCTGATAGATTTCCATATATGAGAATACTATAATTATAGCATCTGCAAAAGTAAAAAATCAATCGGAAACAATGTAGTTCTTGCATCTTCTATTTATTCATGTTAAAATCTTAAGATGTCAAAAATACAATATATATGAGATAAAAAACAGTAGTGAGCTGTTATGAAGATAGGAGATAACAATTAAATGGCAATGAGTCCGATGATGCAGGAATACTGCAAGACAAAGGAACAATATAAAGACTGCATTTTATTCTACCGTCTGGGAGATTTTTATGAAATGTTTTTTGATGATGCATTACTTGTCACCAGGGAACTGGAGATTACCCTTACAGGAAAGGACTGCGGATTAGAGGAGAGGGCACCCATGTGTGGTGTCCCTTATCATGCTGCGGAGACTTATATTAATCGTCTGATCGAGAGAGGACATAAGGTAGCAATCTGTGAGCAGGTAGAGGATCCTAAAAAAGCCAAAGGACTGGTAAAGCGTGAGGTTGTAAGAATCGTAACCCCAGGAACCACATTGGATGCTGCTGCTCTTGATGAGACAAAGAATAATTACCTGATGTCTATTGTGTCTATGGAAGAACATTTCGGATGCGCTATTGCAGACATTACAACAGGTGACTGTTTCCTTACTGAGGTGGACAAACCTCAGAAACTTCTTGATGAGATCAATAAATTTGTTCCTGCAGAGATTATCTGTAATGATTCTTTTTATATGTCTAATATAGATACAGATGACTTGCAGAACCGTCTTGGGATTTGTGTTTTTTCATTGGATTCCTGGTATTTCGATGACGAGTTGTGCCGCCGCACACTAAAAGAACATTTTCATGTAGGTTCTCTGGAGGGACTGGGCGTTGGTGATTATGACTGCGGGATCATTGCAGCAGGAGCACTTTTCCTTTATCTGAAGGAAACACAGAAAACCGCGCTGTCCCATATGGCGACGATCCGTCCGTATGCAGCAGAAAAGTATATGCTGATCGACAGCTCCAGCCGCAGGAATCTTGAACTAGTAGAAACATTACGTGAAAAACAGAAAAGAGGTTCTCTTCTCTGGGTACTGGATAAGACAAAGACTGCCATGGGTGCCAGAACACTTCGCAGTTATGTAGAACAGCCATTGATCGACAGAGATGAGATCGAGGAACGTCTTGAGGCGTTGGAAGAGTTAAATAAAAATGGAATGCTTCGCGACGAGATCAGGGAATATCTGGGACCTGTCTATGATCTGGAACGACTGATCAGCCGTATCAGTTATAAGTCAGCTAATCCGCGGGATCTGATCGCTTTTGCTTCTTCACTGGAAATGCTTCCATATATAAAACAGGTATTAAAAGAATTTAAGACTCCCCTGCTTCAGAAAATTTATGAAGATATGGACTCTCTGGAAGATGTAACAGATCTGATTAAACGTGCCATCGTGGAAGATCCGCCTCTTGCACAGAAGGATGGCGGTATTATCAAAGAAGGTTATAATGAAGATGTAGATAAATTCCGCCGTTCCAGAACAGATGGCAAAAAATGGCTTTCCGAACTGGAAGCAAGGGAACGTGAGCGTACCGGTATCAAGACAATGAAGATTAAATATAATCGTGTATTTGGTTATTCACTGGAGGTTACCAATACATTTAAAGACCAGGTACCTGACAACTATATTCGTAAGCAGACACTTTCTAATGCAGAACGTTATATTACACAGGAATTGAAGGAATTGGAAGATTTAATCCTTGGTGCAGAGGACAAGCTTTATGCGCTGGAATATGAATTATTCTGTAATGTGCGTGATACTGTCGGTAAAGAGGTTGTGCGTATTCAGAAAACAGCCAAGGCAGTAGCCGCATTAGATGTGTTTGCTTCTCTTGCACTGGTTGCAGAACGAAATCATTTTGTGCGTCCAAAAACAAACACAACAGGTGTGATTGACATCAAGAATGGCCGTCATCCGGTTGTAGAGCAGATGATTGAGAACGATATGTTTATTGCAAATGATACATATCTGGACAACCATAAAAAAAGGGTATCCATTATCACAGGTCCAAATATGGCAGGTAAGTCTACATATATGAGACAGACTGCCCTGATCGTACTGATGGCACAGATCGGAAGCTTTGTCCCTGCTGAAAAAGCAAACATCGGAATTGTTGACAGAATCTTTACACGTGTAGGTGCATCAGATGACCTGGCAAGTGGTCAGAGTACATTTATGGTGGAGATGACAGAAGTTGCCAATATTTTTAGAAATGCAACTGCAACAAATCTTCTGATCCTTGATGAGATTGGACGTGGTACGAGTACTTTCGATGGACTTGCCATTGCGTGGGCGGTAATCGAACATATCAGCAACACCAAGCTCTGTGGTGCCAAGACTTTATTTGCAACTCATTATCATGAGCTTACCGAGTTGGAGGGAAAAATCCCAGGAGTGAATAACTACTGTATCGCAGTCAAAGAAAAAGGAGACGATATCGTATTCTTA
>OGEB01000720.1_pt1 | contig 19611 bp, 14 predicted proteins | sample 1570541 | NCBI WGS metagenome assembly OGEB01 (sample SAMEA2581975, study PRJEB24529) | metagenome | biome: Human gut stool | place: China | collected 2011 | reverse complement strand
GAAGGGCAATTGAGCAGGAAGCTCCCACTTCAAAATCTGTAAGATTTAAGTGGCGGGAGTATGTCACACTGAGAATTCCAAGAAGCCTGCATAGACTACTGGCAGAACATTCTCAGAGAGAGGGAATCAGTATGAATCAGTATTGCGTATATCTTCTTTCGTGGAATGATGCGGTATTCTCAAAATAGCAATTATAAGTAAGCAGCAAAGCATGTTATTGAGAGCGGAATGCACAGTAACATGGAAAGAGCCGATGAAAAAATAAGCAGTTGACAAAGAACAGGTACATTGTTATAATTGCCTACATGAACAAAGGCGTTCTTTCTATAGAAAAGTAACTGTAGAAAGTGCGCCATTTTTTATATCATTATATCAAAAGAAGCTATAAAACTTCCAGACAGGACAAAACTGTATCGAAGAATATTAAGAAAGCAAAAACAGCAGAAATTATGCTGACAAGGAGTGAGTGAAAATGGGGAATTATACCAGAGAAGAAATATTACAGATGGCTGAGGAGGAAGACGTGGAATTTATCCGTCTCCAGTTCACAGATATGTTCGGAACGCTGAAAAACATCGCCATAACTGCCCGGGAACTTCCCCGTGCACTGGATAACCGATGTATCGTAGATGGTTCTTTTATCGCAGGAATCGCAGGAGAGTCTGAACCGGATATGTATTTAAGACCGGATCTTGACACTTTTGCAATCCTTCCGTGGAGACCACAGCAGGGAAAAGTTGCCAGACTGTTATGCGACATCTATTGTCCGGACGGAACCCCTCATGAGAGAAGTCCGAGATATATCCTGAAGAAAACCGCCCGGGAGGCAAAGAAGGAGGGATATACCTGTCTGGTAGATCCGGAATGTGAATTTTTCCTTTTTCATACAGATGATAACGGAATTCCGACCACTGTAACACATGAGAAGGCAGGATATCTGGATGTCAGTCCTGTGGATCTGGGTGAAAACGCAAGACGTGATATTGTATTAAATCTGGAAGACATGGGGATTGAGGTAGAATCTTCTCACCATGAAACTGCACCTGCCCAGCATGAAGTAGATTTTAAATACGGCGAAGTGCGTACTATTGCAGATAGGGTTATGTCATTCAAAATGACAGTCCGTACTATTGCCAAGCGTCATGGTCTTCATGCGACTTTTATGCCGAAACCGCGGGCAGAAGTAAACGGCTCCGGAATGCACATTCATTTCTTCTTATTTAAAGATGGAAGAAATGTATTCGTCAATCCGGGAAATCCCCAGGAATTAAGTGAAGAAGCTTATTACTTTGTAGGTGGTCTTCTGGCTCACAGCAAAGAGATGGCACTGATCACCAATCCTATCGTAAATTCCTACAAACGTCTGGTTCCCGGATATGAAGCACCGACAGAACTGACATGGACAAAGAATAATCAGAATTCCCTAGTAAGAATTCCGGGATCTAGAGGTATGGAAACAAGGATCGAGCTGAGAAGTCCGGATGCAGCAGCAAATCCGTATCTGGTATTTGCAGTATGTCTGGCAGCAGGGCTGGATGGAATCCATAAGAAGATTTATCCGACCAAGTCCTCTAGCAGAGAGCTATCTGAAACAGACCAGAAAACAATGAAGATTGAGAATCTTCCGGGAAATTTAAACGAAGCAATTGATTACTTTGAACAGAGTGACTGGATCAAAGAAGTACTTGGAACAGAATTTTGTAAAGAATACGCAGCGGCCAAGAAAAAAGAATGGCTTCGCTATACAAGAGAAATTTCAGCCTGGGAAATCGAGGAATACTTATACAGAATTTAACCAGATAAAGCAGTTATCTGGTGTAGAGCCGTGTAGCGAAGCGGATGATTTTATCCGCTTGACCCGAATCAAGTAAGTCCCCTGCGGAGGTTGTAAAAAGCAATAAGCAGTGGACGGGGACTCAGGCTGTAACAGAAAGAGGAGGGGCAGAGATATGAGCAGCATTGTGATTGCGTTACCGAAAATTGAAGACGCAAAGAAAATCCGCACAATACTTAACAGACATGGGCTCACAGTAGCCTCTGTCTGCAGCTCTGTCTCTAATGCTTTGGCCAGTATCTCGGAACTTGACAGTGGTGTTCTGATATGCGGGTATAAGCTAACAGATGCCTATTATAAAGACGCTCTGGATGACCTGCCACAGTATTTTGAAATGCTGCTTCTGGCTTCTCAGCGTATTATAGATGAAGCACCGAATTCTGTCAGCACTGTACAGATGCCGATGAAAGCAAGCGTACTGGTAGATACGGTCAATGACATGCTCTATCATCTGGAACGCCGGATAAAAAAAGAAAAAAAGAAACCAAAGCCCAGATCAGAAAAAGAACAGAATTATATCTCGAATGCCAAACGCCTTCTGATGGAAAAAAACCAGATGACAGAAGAGGAAGCATACAGACATATCCAGAAATGCAGCATGGATTCCGGAACTAACATGGTAGAAACTGCACAGATGCTGCTCATGCTGATGTATGATGAGATTTGATTTATCGTATGTACTATAGCAACTCTGTAAAATACTGCGTCCTTCGCACTCTGCTGAACTGTCTTGATTGCATTATTTTGTGGAATTGCTATAAATAAAATATCCGAAAATAATAAGGAAAATTTTGTAAAAAATGACGATATTATTTTGACAGAATATGTGGTAATATACAACATATATTTTTGTTCATATTAAATTAGAGGCAAAATACATTTTGGCCCTGACATCATATTATATATAGAAAGAATACAAACAAACATAAAATAGATAATAACGGGAAGAATGATTACAAAGGCGTAATCAGAGAGTCCAGGGGATAAGTGTCTCCGGATTTTCTGATTACGCCTTTTTGATATTCCGGGGTTCAAGGTCAGAAAGTCGTTCATGCTTGCACGAAAAGACTTTTGAACTTGAAACTCATAGAGATATCACAAAGGTTTTCAGAAATGAAGAAATGGAGGATGAGGAAATGGAATTTATGGATGGAACATGGAAAAAAGAAATCAATACCTGGGAGGAACTCGTAGGTAATAATCTCCTGAACCAGGAAGCCGTAATCGAAGGCGCTGTTCACAGCATCCGTAATATGGGTGATGTGGCATTTATCATTCTTAGAAGAAGGGAAGGTTTATTCCAGACAGTCTATGAAAATGAAATGGCAAATGTTTCCATTCATGAATTGAAGGAAGCAATGACGATCAGGGTGAAGGGAATCCTGCATGAAGAAGAGAGAGCACCCCACGGAAGAGAACTTCGTATCCGTCATATTGATATCTTATCAACACCTGCAGAGCCGCTTCCAATGGCAATCGACAAATGGAAACTGAACACTTCCCTGGAAGCAAAATTAAACTACAGACCGATTTCCCTGAGAAACATTCAGGAGCGTTCCAAATTTAAAATCCAGGAGGCACTGACAAAAGCATTCCGTGATTATCTCTACGGACAGGGATTCACAGAAATCCATACTCCGAAGATCGGAGCCAGAGGCGCAGAGGGTGGAGCAAACCTTTTCAAATTCAGCTACTTCCACAAACCTGCAGTACTTGCGCAGAGCCCACAGTTCTACAAACAGATGATGGTTGGCGTATTTGACAGAGTATTTGAGACAGGTCCTGTATTCCGTGCTGAGAAACATAACACCAAACGTCACTTAAACGAATATACCAGTCTGGACTTCGAGATGGGATATATTGACAGCTTCGAAGAAATTATGGCAATGGAAACAGGATTCCTGCAGTATGCCATGAACCTTCTGAAAACAGAATATGCAAAAGAAGTACAGATTCTGAAACTTGAAATCCCGGACGTGTCCAAAATCCCGGCAGTCCGTTTCGATGTAGCCAAAGAACTGGTATCTCAGAAATACAATCGTAAGATCAGAAACCCATTTGACCTGGAACCGGAAGAAGAAGCATTGATCGGACAGTATTTCAAAGAAGAATATGGCTCAGATTTCGTATTTGTCACACATTATCCGTCAAAGAAACGTCCATTCTATGCAATGGATGATCCGGAAGATGCAAGATTTACCTTAAGCTTTGACCTGTTATTCAAAGGCCTTGAGATCACAACAGGCGGACAGCGCATCCATGATTACAACATGTTGGTACAGAAGATTGAAGACAGAGGTATGACACAGGAAGGTATGGAACAGTATCTGGATACCTTCAAACATGGTATGCCGCCTCACGGTGGACTGGGAATCGGTCTGGAACGTCTGACCATGCAGCTTATCGGCGAAGAGAATGTTCGTGAAACCTGCCTCTTCCCGCGAGATATGAACCGTCTGGAGCCGTAAATAAGTCAGAAATTTGGAAAGCTGTCTATATATTGACCGGAAGCGGCAGATTGATTCCGGGAAGAAAGAAATAAAAGCAATATAGAATGCTATAGACAGCATATATAAGGAGAAAATCATGGCAAAGATCATAGATGATGAAACAATGGAAAATGTCTGCATCCTGGCCAAGCTTTCCCTCTCAGAAGAAGAAAAGGAAAAAGCAAAAGCCCAAATGCAGAAAATGCTTGATTATGTAGAGAAACTGGATGAACTGGATACATCGGAAGTAGAGCCTATGTCCCATATTTTCCAGGACGAAAATGTATTTCGTGAGGATGTTGTCACAAATGGAGACAACAAAGAAGCAATGCTGGCAAATGCACCGAAAGCAAAAGAAGGACAGTATCAGGTTCCGAAAACCATAGGATAGGAGACAGGACAATGGAGTTGGAGAAATTAACAGCCCTGCAGCTTGGGGAAAAAATAAAACAGCGTCAGGTCAGCGTCCTGGATGGAGTAAAAACTGTTTTTGAACAGATTGAGAAACAGGATTCAGAAGTACACGCTTATCTTGACACATATAGAGAAGAAGCATATAAACGTGCAGAAGAAGTACAGAAAGGCATAGAGGACGGCACATACACCAGTCCTCTCGCCGGTGTACCGATCGCAATCAAAGATAACATCTGTATCAATGGAAAGAAAACTACTTGCGCATCAAAGATTCTCGAGAACTTTGTACCACAGTATAATGCAGAAGTCATTGACCGTCTGGAAAAAGCAGGTCTGGTCATTATCGGAAAAACAAATATGGATGAATTTGCCATGGGAAGTACCACAGAAACTTCTGCTTATGGCATTACCAGAAACCCATGGAATTTAGAACACGTACCGGGCGGATCTTCCGGTGGTTCCTGTGCAGCAATGGCAGCAGGAGAAACTTACCTGGCACTCGGCTCTGATACTGGTGGTTCTATCCGGCAGCCAAGTTCTTACTGTGGCGTGACCGGAATCAAGCCAACATATGGAACGGTATCCCGTTACGGTTTGGTAGCTTACGCATCCTCTCTGGATCAGATCGGTCCGGTTGGCAAAGATGTAGCTGACTGCGCAGCCCTTCTGGAAATTATTGCAGGACATGATGAAAAAGACAGCACATCCATGAAAAGAGAAGACCTGCAGTTCTCCAAAGAACTGACAGGAGATGTCAAAGGTATGAAATTTGGTGTTCCGGAAGAATATCTTGCAGAAGGACTTGATCCGGAAGTAAAAGCATCCTTTATGGGCGTACTTGATACTCTTAAAGAGATGGGCGCAGAAGTAGAATTCTTTTCCATCAAGACTATGGAATACATGATTCCTGCCTATTATATTATCGCCAGTGCAGAGGCAAGTTCCAACCTGGAACGTTTCGATGGCGTAAAGTATGGTTATCGTGCCGCAGAATATGACGGTCTCCACGATATGTACAAAAAGACAAGAACAGAAGCTTTCGGAGAGGAAGTAAAACGTCGTATCATGCTTGGTTCTTTCGTGTTAAGCTCCGGTTATTATGATGCATATTATCTGAAAGCGCTCCGTACTAAAGCACTGATCAAAAAAGAATTTAACGAGGCATTCAGTAAATATGATGTACTTCTTGCACCTGCATCTCCATTTACGGCACCGAAAATCGGAGAGAGCTTAAAAGACCCTCTTGCCATGTACCTTGGAGATATTTACACAGTAGCAGTTAACCTCTGCGGCCTTCCGGGAGTCACAGTCCCATGTGGAAAAGACAGCAAAGGTCTTCCAATCGGTATCCAGATGATCGGAGACTGCTTCATGGAGAAGAAAATTCTGCGTGCAGCACACGCCTATGAAACCAGCCGCGGTTCCTTTGCCGTGCCAGGAGAAGGAGGCACCAGATAATGAAACAGTACGAAACAGTCATAGGACTTGAGGTCCATGTAGAACTCGCCACAAAAACGAAAATTTTCTGCGGATGCTCCACAGAGTTCGGAGGAGCACCGAATACACATACATGCCCGGTCTGCACAGGTATGCCGGGTTCCCTTCCTGTACTGAATAAGAAAGTAGTAGAATTTGCCCTGAAAGCAGGGCTTGCAGCTAATTGCCAGATTAATCAGTACTGCAAATTTGACCGTAAAAACTATTTCTACCCGGATAACCCGCAGAACTATCAGATCTCTCAGCTGTACCTGCCAATCTGCCATGATGGCTGGGTAGAGATTGAAACCTCTGCAGGGAAAAAGAAAATCCGCATTCATGAAATGCATATGGAAGAGGATGCAGGTAAACTGATCCATGATGAATGGGAAGACTGCTCTCTGGTAGACTATAATCGAAGCGGTGTACCGCTGATTGAGATCGTATCTGAGCCGGATATGAGAAGCTCAGAGGAAGTAATCGCCTATCTTGAAAAACTCCGCTGTATGATGCAATATCTGGGTGTATCAGACTGTAAGCTTCAGGAAGGTTCCATGCGTGCAGACGTTAACCTTTCTGTCCGTGAAGTAGGAGCAGAAGAATTCGGAACCAGAACAGAGATGAAGAATCTGAACTCTTTCAAAGCCATTGCCAGAGCAATCGAAGGCGAAAGAGAACGTCAGATTGAACTGATCGAAGAAGGCAAGGCAGTTACACAGGAAACACGCCGCTGGGATGACAACAAAGAATATTCTTATGCGATGCGTTCCAAAGAGGATGCCAAGGATTACAGATATTTTCCTGATCCTGATCTTCCGCCGATTCATATTTCTGATGCATGGATCGAAAAAATCAAGGCAGAGCAGCCGGAGCTTCGCGAAGCAAAACAGGCCCGCTATCAGGAAGAATACGGACTTCCGGCTTATGACGCAGGAATCCTTACAGAATCCCGTCATCTGGCAGGACTTTTCGAAGAAACAGCAGCTATTTACGGAAATGCCAAGAAAACAGCAAACTGGTTTATGGGTGAGGTACTCCGCCTGACGAAAGATAAAGCTATGGATCCGGAACAGGTATCTTTCTCACCGAAACATCTTGCAGATCTTCTGGTAATGGTAGAAAAATCCGAAGTCAGCCCACAGAATGCCAAGAAAGTTTTTGAGAAAGTCTTTGCGGAAGACATTGATCCTGTAGCCTACATTGAGGAACATGGTCTGAAGATTGTAGAAGACACAGGACTTCTGGAAGAAACCATCAACAGGATCCTGGATGCTAACCCAGGACCACTTTCAGAACTTCTGGGAGGTAAAGATAAAGTCATGGGCTTCTTTGTAGGCCAGATCATGAAAGAGATGAAAGGCAAGGCAAATCCTGCAAGTGCGCGCGAGACACTTATGAAAGAAGTAGAGAAGCGTAAATAAAATAAATCACCCCGGACATTATGCCCGGGGTAAAAAATGTTATTGTTCACTCTGTTCACAGCAACACGCTTCGCGATGCAAAAAATATGAACCTCCTTGTACAAAGCACAAGGAGTATCGTTTGCTTCGCAAACTTAATTTATGCTAATCGCATAAATTCGCGCGGTATGTCTCGGGTTTTCTGTGACCTTCGCTCACACAAAACACCTCGCGGGATATTACCAGTGAACAGTAACAAACAGAGGACAGTACAATATTTGTATACTGTCCTCTAATGTTTCGGTTTTTAAAGCAGATTCGAATATCTGCTTAATTTTAATCGACTGATATCTCTTTACATTCTGTCCGGTGCAGAGAATCCAAGAAGATCGATGCATGTTTCCAGAACTTTCTTTGTGAGTTTCAGCAGCTGAATGAAAGAAGCTTTCTGTGCTTCGTTTTCTTCACTGAGAATCTTTGTCTCGTGGTAGAAGCTGTTAAATGCATTGGATACTTCGTAAATATATGCACAGATCTTATGTGGTGCTTTTTCTTCGAAAGCATTCTCTACAATTGCGCCGAATCCTGTCAGCTGAAGCATCAGATTCTTCTGGCTGTCGTTTACAGGGTCAAGGATTGCACCTGCATCAAGGTCACCGCCTTCTTCTGTAAAACGGTTCAGGATAGATTTGATACGAACGATCGTATAAAGAATATACGGACCTGTATTTCCTTCAAATGAAGTAAATCTGTCAATATCAAAAATGTAATCCTTGGTAGCCTGGTTGGAAAGATCACCATATTTAATCGCAGAAAGTCCTACGATCTCAGCAGTCTCTCTTGCATCTTTATCCTTTACGCTGCGGTTTTCAACGATCTTGGTAAACATCTCTTCATTGATGTCTTTGATAAGAGTTTCCAGACGCATAACGCCGCCCTCTCTTGTCTTAAACGGTTTGCCGTCTTTGCCATTCATTGTTCCAAATCCAAGGAAAGAAAGCTTTGTATCATCATTTACAAGACCTGTCTTTCTTGCGCAACGGAATACCTGAATGAAATGAAGTTCCTGACGTTTATCAACTACATATAAAATCTCATCCGGGTTGAACAGTTTCATACGCTCAACGATCGTTGCAAGGTCTGTAGTTGTATAAAGAGAAGCACCGTCTGATTTTAAAAGCATACATGGCGGAATCTCTTTTGTATCGTTTTCTTCTTTTACATCTACTACAAGAGCACCCTGATCTACATAGGCAAATCCTTTTTCTTTCATCTCTTCAACCATTCCAGGAATATATGGCTGGGCATCAGATTCTTTTTTCCAGAGGTCGAAAGAAACATTTAACTTGTCATAGTTGCGTTTCAGGTCTGTAACAGATACATTCATGATATGATTCCAGAGAGCCATATATCCCGGTTTGCCCTGCTGAAGAAGATGAGTTGCCTCCAGTGCCTCATTTCTGTATGCCTCGTCCTCTTTGGACTTGCCACTTGCGCAAGGATAAATCTCTTCCAGCTCGCTGATTGTAAATGGTGCTTCTTCCGGATATTCTCCTGTATAAGAATCATCAAAGTAGACAAGCTCTGGTTTTCTGTGTCTCAGTTCTGTGATGATAAGTCCCATCTGCAGACCCCAGTCTCCAAGATGTACATCACCGATCACTTTATGACCTACAAAACGGCCGATTCTTTTAATACTTTCTCCGATGATTGCAGAGCGGAGATGACCTACATGGAGAGGTTTTGCAACGTTTGGTCCGCCGTAATCAATGATAATTGTCTTTGGCTCTTTTGCTGCAGATACGGAAAGTTTCTCATCTGCTGCCATTTCTTTTAAATAGTCTGCAAGAAATTCACCTTTTACTTTCAGGTTGATGAATCCTGGTTTTACAACTTCTGCCATAGAGAAAACCTGGCTGTCTTTTAAATAAGCTACTACATCATCTGCAATCATAAATGGCGCTTTTTTATATGCTTTTGCACCCGCCATGGCACCATTGCACTGAAATTCGCAAAGGGCCGGTCTGTTGGATACGGTTACCTTTCCGTAGGACGGATCGTATCCTGCTTTTTCAAATGCTGCGGAAAGTTCTTCCGCCATCTGTTCCATCAGTTTCTTCATTCTCTAACTCCTCAAATTGTTTTACTTTGTAACTATTCAGCAGTCTGCTATTCTGCAAAAGTGCCAAACAGTTCCTATATTTTTATAATCAGACGGACAAAAGTCCCTGCCTGTATCCGGCATATTCTGATTAATCCACTACCACTTTTCTTGAACATGCAACAGCGATAGCACCATGTCCGATATGGCATGCAACACTTAATGATAACGGATTCTGTACAATCTCAATTCCAGGGAAAGCTTCTGCAATCTCTTTCTTAAATTCCAGAGCTTCTTCTTCGTTTCCTGTATAAGCAGACTGCAGACACATCTCGCCACGTTTCACATATTCAGCGAAGCGGTTCTCCCAGTCATTCTGCATAGCCTTAAGCATGACACGCTTTGCCTGCTTCTTGCCTCTTGTCTTGGAATATGCATCCAATTTCTCTCCCTGAATCTGGAGTACAGGTTTTAAGTTCAGAACTGTTCCGATTGCTGCTGCCGCCGGAGTAATTCTTCCACCTTTTTTAAGATACTTCAATGTTTCCAGAGTAATATAGATACTGGAATCAAATTTCTGCTCTTCAAGAACCTGTTTGATCTGTGCTGCATTTCTGCCTGCATCTCTTAAGGTAAGTGCATCCAATACAGACTGTCTCTGTGTAACAGAAATTCTCTGATTGTCTACCACTTGCACTCTCCCATCATATTCCTGAGCAAGTCCCATAGCTGTATCACAGGATGCACTCAGACCGCTTGACATAGGAATATGCACTACTTCATCATACTCTTCAAGAAGTGTATTCCAAAGCCCGCACACATCTGCCGGTCCCGGCTGGGAAGTGGAAATAGTCTCATCATTCTTAAGTCTCTCATAAAACTCTTCCTGTGAAAGAGTAATTCCCTCAAGATAAAGCTTCTCATTAATATAAAAAGGCATCGGAATCACGCTGACACCAAGTTCTCTTGCCTGATCCTGTGTTATGCCGCTGTTACTGTCTGTGACAATGGCAATTTTTCCCATATTCATATCTCCTTTATTATAATTTCATGATATCAGAGGCAAAAGACCTGAAAGTCTTTCTTACTTGCCCGATAAGACCTTTTGACTCTGATATCATTTCATCGTAATCATTCAGTCTTTAGTGTAGCATATTTTTCTTTGTATCTCAATCCAGAATATAAATTTTTCCATTTCTATCTTAAAATCCAGTGGTTACTGTTCACTCCGTTCACAGCAACACGCTTCGCGATGCACAGAATTTATGCTAATCGCATAAATTCGCGCGGTATGTCTCGGGTTTTCTGTTGCCAGGCATCCGTAAGAAGCTGCCGGTGGCAGGTTCTGTAGGTGACCTTCGCTCACAAAAAACACCTCGCGGGATATTACCAGTGAACAGTAACATCCAGTGTACTGGTCACTTAATATCTGACAAAACTCCATAGAATATTTTATATCGTCAAGGAGTTCACCTAAAAGAATCCATCAGGAATACCTGTAAATTCACACTGTTCCTGCTCTAACAGCTGATTTAACTTCTCAAAGTTATCTCTCATAAATCCCTTATCATTTTCCCACATAAAGATACTCCCTTCCAGAAAACAGGCTTTTTCACAATCCCGTTTTCTGTGAAGAGAGTATCTTTTTCTCTTATAGCCACACAGATCTTCTCAATCGGATTAAACTTATTCCATTTCTCTTACAATCTTACGAACCGGAAGAACAAATGTCGGAGATACGGACAGTTCATCAATGCCCATCTGTACGAAACGCTCTGTCATACTTGTATCTGCTCCAAGCTCACCGCAGATACCTGCCCAGATACCTTCTTTATGTGCATTGTCGATTACCATCTGGATCATACGGATTACTGCTTCATGATGAGAGTCATAAATATTATCCAGTTTTGCATTCTGACGGTCAATTGCCAGTGTATACTGAGTCAGATCATTTGTACCAATACTAAAGAAGTCAACTTCTTTTGCAAGAAGATCACTAATCATAACGGCTGCCGGTGTCTCAATCATCACACCCTGCTCTACGTCATCCTTAAACGGTACACCCTGCTCTGTCAACTCTTTCTTTACTTCTGCAACAATAGCTTTGATCTGTTTTACTTCTGTCACAGAGATAATCATCGGGTACATAATGGAAATGTTTCCATACATACTTGCTCTGAAGAGCGCACGAAGCTGTGTTTTAAACACTTCCGGTCTGTCGAGACAGATACGAATCGCACGATAGCCCATTGCCGGGTTCTCTTCATGTGCCATATCAAAATAATCAATCTGCTTATCTGCACCGATATCCAAAGTACGGATGATTACTTTCTTGCCGGCCATGTTCTGTGCTACTGCTTTATAAATCTGGAACTGTTCTTCCTCTGTCGGATAGTTTTCCTTCTCCAGATAAATAAATTCACTTCTGAAAAGACCAATACCTTCTGCATCATTAGCCAGAACACTTGCAACATCTCCTGTGCTTCCGATGTTCGCATAAAGATGAATCTTATGTCCGCTCTTTGTCTCGGTTGTTTTACCTTTTAATTCTTTGAGCATTGCTCTCTGATGCAGTTCTTCATCTTTCTGATCCTGATATTTCTTAAGTGTATCTGCATCCGGCTCTACAATAAGAGAACCCGACTTACCATCCACGATTGCCATCTTTCCATCCATGCTGTCATCATATTCAATGTTGATCAGTGCCGGAATATTCATTGTTCTTGCAAGAATCGCTGTATGGGAATTAGAAGAACCTTTTCTTGTAACAAATGCAAGTACTCTGCTCTTATCCATCTGTACTGTCTCACTTGGAGCCAGATCCTCTGCCACGATAATAGATGGTTCTGCTGCATCCATATCCCCATCGTCATGTCCGGATAATACACGTACCAGACGATCTGAGATATCTTTTACGTCAGCAGCTCTTGCCTTCATATAGTCATCATCCATCTGTGCAAACATATCTGCAAAGTTATCACCTGTTGTTGCCACTGCATACTCTGCATTTACATTCTCTGTGCGGATAATATTGTCAATAGAATCAAGATAGTCCTCATCGTCCAGCATCATCTGATGTACTTCAAAAATAGCTGCACCTGACTCTCCAACTTCCTGAAGTGCCTTATCATACAGTTTCTGAAGCTGGGCAACTGCTTTCTCCTTTGCTTCCTGCACGCGGGCGATCTCAGCTTCCGGATCTTCTACCCTTGTACGCTTCACGCTTGTATCTGCCTTCTGCAAAATAGAAATCTTTCCAATTGCGATTCCGGAAAATACGGACTTACCTTCTAATACTCTCATTACTCCAACTCTCCTTATTACAGATTATCTTCCAAAAAGTTCCTCATCACTTCGGCATCTGCCACTTCATTGTCGCCTTCCACCTGCACCATAATCTGGTCGCCTTGCTTTGCCGCAAGATTCATAACACAGAACATGTGCTTCGCATCACCACTCTTTGTGCCTTTAAAAATGGTAATGTCGCTTGTGAGCTTGCCAGCTTCCTGCACAAGAAGCAGACCAGGCCTTGCATGTATTCCAAGTTTATCTTTGATAACATACGTAAATGATACCATCCACAAACCTCCTCCTGTATACATACTTCTTTTTGAGATAACCCATTATAGCACAATCCGTCTCCATACTTCCATCCTTTTTTACTTTTTGTACAAAATTTAAGCACTTTTTTTGACATTTTCACCGTCTTAAGTTCTATCCTATGTCAAAATCTACTAAAACACAGTCTTTCATTATCAGATTTTATACACATGTAAATGAGCACTGAATCTAATCTCTCGTCAGATTCAGTGCCCACTTTTTGTTTTCTTCTTATTTTTCTATTTCTGTTTATTCTTTATTCGCTTCTAAGTGCATCGATTGGATTCAGATTAGCCGCTTTCACAGATGGAAGCAAACCAAATACCACACCGATTACTGTCGAAAACAGTACTGCAATCACAATTGACGGTACACTGATCGCGGTAGGAGATCCGGTTACTTTTCCCACAACTTTCGACAAACCAATACCGGTTACTACACCGATAATACCTCCAATGCTGGTAAGCACTGAAGCTTCCGTCAGAAACTGTCCAAGAATCGTCTTCTTACGGGCTCCGATTGCCTTTTTCAGACCGATCTCCTTGGTACGCTCTGTAACAGAAACCAGCATGATGTTCATAACACCGATACCACCTACAAGCAGGGAGATACTTGCAATCCAGATCAGCTGATTATTTGTACTCTCACTGAGTTTCTGCATGCTCTTAACCTGCTCCATGATATCTTCTGCTTTATATTTCATAGTGGTACTACCGTTTGTATTCAACGATGTGATGGAATTATTCAACGCATCTGCCGTAGAATTTCCCACAGAACTCATCGTATCTGTACTGTCCGCTTTTACGATCACATTCTGCGGCACATCAAATCTAAAGGATATCGGCCAACAGCTGTCCGGAATCATCACGCTTCCCACAATTGACTGGTAATAAGTATAATACTCATCAATACTGTTAATCGTTGGCTGATAATTCTCATCCTGACGAATCACACCAACTATCGTATATGGTTCCTGATTAATCTCTACTGTCTGTCCCACCGGATTCTGTGACGGAAACAGATTCTGTGCTGCATTGTCATCAATCAGGGCAACTTTGTTATAGTTTTTGTAATCATCACTTACAAAGCCTCTGCCTGACTGAATCACATACCCACAGGTAGCCAGATAATTTACATCAATCCCATAAACGCTTCCGCCTTCAAGGCTGTTGTTATTGTTATAAATGGAAGCACTTGTGCTGTTATAATAAAAAGTTGCATTCTCCACATGATCAAGGTCGCGTACTTCTTCTTTGACATCATCTGTCAGAACCGGTGCCTTTGAAGAATTTCCGTATTCTGAATCATACCGATTATCTCCGTCATAAAGATAAATATTTACTGTATTGGATCCGGCACCGATCAGATCCTCTTTAATCTGCTCACTGGTTCCCTTGATCGTAGAAACAATCGCAATGATAGATGCAATACCAATGATGATACCAAGCATTGTCAGGAAGGATCGCATCATATGTGACCATATTCCCTGAAATGCCAGGCGTATATTCTCAAGCATAAAATGTCTCCTTTCTTATCAAGATCCATACATCTGGTCTAAGGTAACTTCTCTTGTTTTTGCTCCCTCTTTGACATCTTTTCCATAAGGGAAAGCAATCAAATCATCTTCACTAAGTCCGCCCTTAACAATTACACTATAACCGCTGTCTACCGTTGCTCCCACAGAAATTTCCTGTTTCTTCAGAATTCCATTGTCATCTTTATAAACATAATTCGTGCTGCTGTCACTTCTGACAAACGCTTTCTGAATGACCATACTGCCCTCGGAAGAAGAAGCTTCGTAGTTAATCGTAACCCAGTCCTGATCCTCAAGCTGAAGCGTCTTATCTGTCACTACCGCAGTAAATGCATAGTAAGAAACGTTAGGATTACTGCTTCCATAGTAGCTGTTACCACTTACAGGATATTCAGAAACATCCATAACTTCTGCTTCAAATGAACCACTTGTATAGCTTGTACAGTTAAGAATTGTTCCCTCTTTGATATCATCCAGCATCAGTTCGTTGACAGAACCTACTACATAAAAACCATCACTGCTCTTTACCTTAAGCAAGGCTTTGCCATCGGTTGTCTCACCGCTGCCGCCATCTCCAACGTATGTAACCGTACCTGACAATTTTGCGCTGATAAGTTTTTTATTCGCCTTCTTTTCAAGCTGGGATATTTTAATATCACTTTCCTGAATATCCAGTTTCAGACTTGAGATCTTTCTCTTCTGATACTTAATCGCATCCTCCCTGGAAACTGGTGGTCCTGTCGGCTCTGCATCATCTCCTCCGTCTGTGTCACCTCCATCATCTGGAAGTATATCATATTTATCTGCATCTGCCAGAGTAAATTCCATCTCCACAAATTCATATACCGGTTTCTCCAGAAGGCTTCCATTTATCAGATAATATCCTGTACAAGAGCTTTTTCGATCCTCATAATCTGATATGGTATCATTCTGGTGAAATTCAAGCTGATACCAGTATCCACCCTGATGCACAACTTTTGTTCCATCAGCGCTGTATCCGGCAAGTTTATTAAAGAATGAACCCATAACTGTTACCTTTTCTTTTGCACTGCTGCACAAATATACATATGGATCATCCTTTGTACCACTTCCTGTAAATGGAATCGAATTCTCATCCAGCTTCTGATAAAATGGCTCATCACCGTCTGTAATATTCGGATCACCTTTCTGATAATAAGGATTAAAATATGTGGTATGGTCATCCAGTGATGGAGTTGGTGTCGGCGATAACTCCGGGGTATCATCTTTTCCCGGATTAAAAGAATCATCACTGCCGTCACCAAAATCGTTTGCAGAAGAATCTGTATACACCGGAGCATTGGCAGTATTGTCGGTTTCAGTTGTATCAGAAGTGTTATCTGCACTCTGATTCTTTTTGTCTGCTGTATTTTCAGTATCTGTTGAAGCAGCACCTGAACTATTGTCTGCTGCTCCACCATCCGTAAATGCAGACAACAGAAGCGGATGTATTGCCGCAGCCAGATAACTGCCTGACATATCTGCGGCTGATGACATGGTATCATCCGGAGTCATATCATCATCGCCTGTACCGGTATCACGGCTTCTCTTCGTAGTACTCAGGTCATCGGCATCTGTACTGGCATCCGACTCTTCTATCGGACCACCGTTTTGGAGGCTGGTAAGTCGGTTTACAGCCTTATTCAAATCCTGTTCCTGTTTCTGCTTTTTCAGTTTTGCTATATTTAATTCCATCTCCACCAAAGTGGTGTCAAATGAAATCAACGGATCACCTTTATTTACAGTATCACCTTTTGTTACATAAATCTGATCTATGATCAGATCTTTATCTCCATTTACTGTCTGCGTCGCACTGGATGTCACCGTTCCGTCAAGTGTGGTGGTCGGAGTATAGAATTCCTGTAATAATCCACTGACAGGTGTGACATTTACCGTCTTCTGGCTGCTTTTTCGCAGCTGCATCAGACCGGCGGAGATTCCACATCCGGCAACTGCCACCACCAACACTCCGGCGAGGATTTTCTTTACTTTACCCATGAAGATCACCTCTTTTCCTGAAGGATTCCATCTTTGATCGTAACCACTCTCTTTGCATGTGCTGCGATATCTGCATCATGAGTGATCATTAATACGGATACACCTTCATCGTTCAGTTTCTGGAAAAGTTCCATAACCTGTGCCCCGGACTTACTGTCAAGAGCACCTGTTGGCTCATCTGCCAGAAGAAGCTTTGGGTTATTGACAATAGCTCTCGCAATGGCAACTCGCTGCATCTGACCACCAGATAACTGATTGGGTTTAAAATCAACTCGGTCTGACAAGCCCACTCTGTCAAGAGCTCTCAGAGCTCTTTCCCTTCTTTCTTTCTTTGGCACCTTCGCATAATTTAACGGCATTTCCACATTTGCCAGTGCACTCTGTTTCGGAAGCAGATGAAAACTCTGAAATACAAATCCTATTTTATTGAGCCGGATATCTGACATTGCGTTCTCCGAACATGCTTTAATATCCTGACCATCCAGAAAGAAAGTCCCCTCTGTCTGTTTATCCAGGCATCCGATAATATTCATCAATGTAGTTTTTCCGGAACCGGAAGGACCCATGATTGCTACATATTCTCCTTCTTCCATAGAAAAATTTACGTCTTTTAATACCGGGACTTTCATTTTACCCTGCAGATATTCTTTATAAATCCCTTTTAATTCCAGTATCATTCAATCCCCTCCACATCTCCGTCTGCGCTCATACCCGGTGCCTCATCGATTGGTACAAGTTCTTCATTCGGATCAATTACATCATCTGTATCAGAACTATTGTCTGTTGTGTCTGTTGAGCTTTCATCCATATCCGGCTCTGTAAAATCATCCGCAGATGATTCCATATCTGTAATTCCGTCAGCACCACCGCTCATTGTCTGTGCCAGATCTCCAACTTCTGTTTTCTCCCCTTCTTCCAAAGCTTCTGTCGGGAACGCAATCGCGTCTTTCTTTGTCAGACCATCAACAATTTCATATTCGCCCAGATCATCATCATGCTTTCCTAAAGTTACATAACGCTTCTCCAGTCTGTTCTTGTCATTGGCAGCCCATACATACGGCTCATTGGTGTCTGTGTCCAGAATATAATAGTCACTGAGCCACAGTCCATCTTTCTGATCATCCTGCCCGATATCACGCTCTATGTATACATGCTGTCCAAGCATCAGATTCTCTGAAGAATCCAGTTCAACATAAAAAGGATATGAAGTAGATGTCGTCTGATCATCAGAACTTGTGCTCGACATTCCAAAATACATATCATTGCTGCTATCATCTGATGTTCCATTATTAACATCAATAGATCCCATTGTTCCCTTCCACGTCTTACTGCTATCTACTCTGGATCTGATAATTACAGCTTCACCAGGCACAATCGAATCTCTGTTCTGTTCATTAACTTTTCCCTTTACCCGATAAGCCCCGGTACTGAGAATTGTAATAAATGCAGAGCTGTCTGAACTGCTGTCACTTGATGAGGTGCTATCCATTGCGCTACTGTCATCCACAGAATCTCCGTCATCACTTGTCATCTTGGAGGTGTCAATTTTCTGAATTACACCATCAATCTCACTTCTGACTTCTGTATTCTGTGTGGCACTCTGAAGCTTATCAATTTCAGACTGTTTACTCTTCTGGCTATATTCATTTTTCTTGAGATTCATTTTATTTGTTTCAATCTCAATCGTGTATGAAAGCTGATCTTCCGCTTTTGCCTTTTTCTTCTCAGCTTCCAAAGTAGAAATCTGTTCTGTCAGGCTGATCTGCTCATTCTTTAATCTGTCCAGATCCAGCTGTGCCTGCTTTAAGTCATCCTCGATACTGCTAAGATCATATTCAAAAAGAAGCTGGCCTTTTTTTACCTCTTCACCGGTCTTTACCTGAACCTCTTTTACTTTACGTCCGCTTTCTATCTTAACGTTTACAGTTTCCTGTGGTTCCACTACACCTGCAAAGCGGTTGGTCGCAGCTGTTTCAGCTCCTGTGATCACACTCACTTTAGATACATAAACTACTGTATCCCCGGAGCCACTCTGACCACTTCCATTAAAATGATACCATACGCCACTTCCAATACCACCCGCAGCAATCAGGATTCCCAAAACGATGATAATACGTTTTTTCATAGTTGCCTCCTTGATATTATCGCATTTTTGATGTCGACATCTATTATACACTACTATTTTTTTACTTCGTATTTATATAGTTACGTTTTCCTGTAACTTTCACTTCCCTATCATATCAGATTCTATCTTAAAAAAAAAGCTTTGCATCTAAATGATGTCATTTTTCACAATTTTTTCACATTTATTTTATGAAATTCGTTCATGTTTTTCGTTTTTTTGACAGTCACCGCAAAATCTGGTAAAATACTCAGAAAGTATTGTGAAAGGAAAGAATACGCATGAACACAAAGAAACGTCTGGCTCCTTTGCTTTATATTTTATTTGTTTTTTTCGCTGTATTTATGAACAGCGGCTGTTCACATAAAAGCGGGTCAAATGTAAAAAATGTTGTCAGAAATGAGTTGGATCAGTTAAAGAATCTTAATTCAGAAACAACTCAAAAATATATACCGTATAAAGAGCTGTTCCCCGATGCTACAGAAAACACTGCATTATCCGATGAAATCAATGAAGTATTTTCTCTCTTTTTCCAGAAATTTGATTACAAAATTCTGGATATCAGCGTCGACACGGCAAATAATTCAGCCACTGCTTCTGTGAAACTTACTACAATCGATGCCAA
>OGEB01000702.1_pt1 | contig 20160 bp, 28 predicted proteins | sample 1570541 | NCBI WGS metagenome assembly OGEB01 (sample SAMEA2581975, study PRJEB24529) | metagenome | biome: Human gut stool | place: China | collected 2011 | reverse complement strand
CGCTCCGGATGAATATGATGATCTCATATCAGGAACTTGTTCGCACCTTCCTTAGCGGAACATTTACCCGAAGATCAAACGCAGCGCGATAAAATATTGATGGCAATTATGGGTTCCGGTAACGATCTGGAAATTGACGGTATTGGCGGCGGTAATCCACTGACCAGTAAAGTCGCCATTATTAGCCGTTCCAGCGATCCGCGTGCTGATGTCGATTATCTGTTTGCTCAAGTTATCGTCCATGAGCAACGTGTCGATACCACGCCTAACTGCGGCAATATGCTGTCTGGCGTAGGGGCATTCGCCATTGAAAATGGTTTGATTGCAGCGACTTCGCCAGTTACCCGTGTACGTATCCGCAACGTCAATACGGGTACGTTCATCGAAGCTGATGTGCAAACGCCAAATGGTGTTGTCGAGTACGAGGGTAGCGCCAGAATTGACGGCGTACCGGGTACTGCCGCACCGGTTGCGCTCACTTTCCTGAATGCCGCTGGAACGAAAACCGGAAAAGTTTTCCCGACTGATAATCAGATTGATTATTTTGACGATGTCCCGGTGACCTGTATCGATATGGCGATGCCAGTCGTCATTATTCCGGCTGAATATCTGGGAAAAACAGGTTATGAATTACCGGCGGAACTGGATGCCGACAAAGCATTATTAGCCCGCATTGAATCTATCCGGCTACAAGCGGGTAAAGCAATGGGCTTAGGTGATGTCAGTAATATGGTTATCCCTAAACCTGTGCTTATTTCTCCAGCGCAGAAAGGCGGGGCAATTAATGTGCGTTATTTTATGCCGCATTCTTGCCATCGCGCGCTGGCGATAACCGGTGCTATTGCTATTTCCAGTAGTTGTGCATTGGAAGGCACCGTCACCCGACAAATCGTCCCTTCTGTAGGATATGGCAATATCAATATTGAACACCCCAGTGGTGCGCTCGACGTTCATTTAAGTAATGAAGGTCAGGATGCCACGACGTTACGCGCATCTGTTATTCGGACAACCAGAAAAATATTTTCCGGTGAAGTTTATCTTCCCTGAAAAAATTCGTTGTCAGGATAAGGACAATCAATAAAGGACTTCTGTATGAGTCATACAGAAAGAACAGGATTTTAAATGAATAAGAAATCGTTATGGAAGCTAATTCTGATATTAGCGATCCCATGTATTATTGGTTTTATGCCAGCTCCGGCAGGATTAAGCGAACTGGCGTGGGTGCTTTTTGGTATTTACCTGGCGGCCATTGTGGGGCTGGTTATCAAGCCTTTCCCGGAACCTGTCGTACTGTTAATTGCCGTTGCTGCCTCAATGGTGGTGGTCGGTAACTTATCCGACGGTGCGTTTAAGACCACCGCCGTATTAAGCGGTTACTCTTCAGGTACTACCTGGCTGGTGTTCTCGGCGTTTACCTTAAGCGCCGCATTTGTGACCACCGGTTTAGGTAAACGTATTGTCTATCTGCTGATTGGTAAAATCGGTAACACCACGCTGGGTCTGGGTTACGTTACGGTATTCCTCGATCTGGTACTGGCTCCGGCAACACCGTCTAACACCGCGCGTGCGGGCGGCATTGTGTTACCGATCATCAACAGCGTGGCGGTGGCTTTGGGGTCCGAACCGGAAAAAAGTCCGCGTCGTGTCGGACATTACCTGATGATGTCCATTTACATGGTCACCAAAACCACCAGCTATATGTTCTTTACCGCAATGGCGGGGAACATTCTGGCGCTGAAAATGATCAACGACATTCTGCACCTGCAAATTAGCTGGGGTGGATGGGCGCTGGCAGCCGGATTGCCGGGCATCATTATGCTGCTGGTCACCCCGCTGGTGATTTACACCATGTATCCACCAGAAATTAAGAAGGTGGATAACAAAACCATCGCTAAAGCGGGCCTTGCCGAACTAGGACCGATGAAAATCCGCGAAAAAATGCTGCTCGGTGTCTTTGTGCTGGCGCTGCTGGGCTGGATTTTCAGTAAGTCTCTGGGGGTTGATGAATCCACCGTGGCAATCGTTGTTATGGCAACCATGCTGCTGCTGGGTATCGTTACCTGGGAAGACGTGGTTAAAAATAAAGGCGGCTGGAATACCTTAATCTGGTACGGCGGTATTATCGGCTTAAGCTCCTTATTATCGAAAGTTAAATTCTTCGAATGGTTAGCTGAAGTCTTTAAAAATAACCTGGCATTTGATGGTCACGGTAACGTTGCTTTCTTCGTTATTATTTTCCTCAGCATTATCGTGCGTTATTTCTTCGCTTCCGGTAGTGCCTATATCGTTGCTATGTTACCGGTATTTGCCATGCTGGCGAACGTCTCCGGCGCACCGTTAATGTTAACCGCGCTGGCACTGTTGTTCTCCAACTCCTATGGCGGCATGGTTACTCACTATGGCGGCGCGGCAGGTCCGGTCATCTTTGGCGTGGGTTATAACGATATTAAATCCTGGTGGTTGGTCGGTGCGGTACTGACGATATTAACCTTCCTGGTGCATATCACCCTCGGCGTGTGGTGGTGGAATATGCTGATCGGCTGGAACATGCTGTAAATATTCTCGTCATACTTCAAGTTGCATGTGCTGCGTCTGCGTTCGCTCACCCCAGTCACTTACTTATGTAAGCTCCTGGGGATTCACTCGCTTGTCGCCTTCCTGCAACTCGAATTATTTAGAGTATATCCATTTATTATCTTTCTGCGCACTTCACGGTGCGCAGATATCTGGAGCATTTGATGATCAAGTTATCTGAAAAAGGCGTGTTTCTCGCCAGTAATAACGAAATAATTGCCGAAGAACATTTCACCGGCGAAATTAAAAAAGAAGAAGCCAAAAAAGGCACTATTGCCTGGTCTATTCTCTCTTCGCATAATACGTCCGGAAATATGGATAAACTTAAAATTAAGTTTGATTCATTAGCCTCTCACGATATTACCTTTGTTGGTATTGTACAGACCGCTAAAGCGTCCGGTATGGAACGTTTCCCGCTGCCGTATGTGCTGACCAACTGCCATAACTCACTTTGCGCCGTCGGCGGCACCATTAACGGTGATGACCATGTTTTTGGTTTATCGGCGGCCCAGCGTTATGGCGGTATTTTTGTGCCTCCGCATATTGCGGTCATCCATCAATATATGCGTGAGATGATGGCAGGCGGCGGCAAAATGATCCTCGGGTCAGACAGCCACACCCGTTACGGTGCATTAGGGACAATGGCAGTCGGTGAGGGCGGCGGTGAGTTGGTAAAACAGCTGCTTAATGACACCTGGGATATCGACTATCCGGGCGTGGTTGCGGTGCATCTGACCGGAAAACCTGCGCCGTATGTGGGGCCACAGGATGTGGCGCTGGCTATCATTGGCGCGGTGTTCAAAAACGGTTACGTCAAAAACAAAGTCATGGAGTTCGTTGGACCGGGCGTTAGCGCGCTCTCTACCGATTTCCGTAACAGCGTTGACGTGATGACCACTGAAACGACCTGTTTAAGTTCTGTCTGGCAAACCGATGAAGAAGTCCATAACTGGCTGGCGCTGCACGGTCGCGGCCAGGATTACTGCCAGCTTAACCCTCAACCGATGGCGTACTACGATGGCTGCATCAGCGTTGATTTAAGCGCCATCAAACCAATGATTGCGCTGCCGTTCCACCCGAGCAACGTGTATGAAATCGACACACTGAACCAGAACCTGACCGACATTCTGCGTGAGATTGAAATTGAGTCCGAACGCGTGGCGCACGGTAAAGCCAAACTCTCGCTGCTGGATAAAGTGGAAAATGGTCGCCTGAAAGTGCAGCAGGGGATTATCGCGGGCTGTTCTGGCGGTAACTACGAAAACGTCATCGCGGCGGCGAATGCACTGCGCGGTCAATCCTGTGGCAATGACACCTTCTCGCTGGCAGTTTACCCGTCATCACAGCCGGTGTTTATGGATCTCGCCAAAAAAGGTGTGGTAGCAGATTTGATTGGCGCAGGCGCAATCATCAGAACCGCGTTCTGCGGCCCATGCTTTGGCGCGGGCGATACGCCAATCAACAACGGTTTGAGTATTCGCCACACCACGCGTAACTTCCCGAACCGCGAAGGCTCTAAGCCAGCTAATGGGCAGATGTCAGCGGTGGCGTTGATGGACGCTCGTTCTATCGCTGCGACTGCGGCAAACGGTGGCTATTTAACCTCTGCCAGCGAACTTGATTGCTGGGACAACGTGCCGGAGTACGCCTTCGATGTAACGCCGTATAAAAACCGTGTTTATCAGGGCTTTGTGAAAGGGGCAACTCAGCAACCGCTGATTTACGGGCCGAACATTAAAGACTGGCCGGAATTGGGTGCGCTGACTGACAATATCGTCCTGAAAGTGTGCTCGAAGATCCTCGACGAAGTGACCACCACCGACGAACTGATTCCTTCCGGTGAAACCTCTTCTTATCGTTCAAATCCGATTGGTCTGGCGGAGTTTACCCTGTCTCGCCGCGATCCCGGTTATGTTAGCAGAAGTAAAGCGACTGCTGAGCTGGAAAATCAGCGTCTGGCGGGGAATGTCAGCGAGCTGACAGAGGTGTTTGCGCGCATTAAGCAGATTGCTGGTCAGGAGCATATTGATCCGCTGCAAACTGAAATTGGCAGCATGGTCTATGCGGTGAAACCAGGCGATGGTTCTGCGCGTGAACAGGCGGCGAGCTGCCAGCGTGTGATTGGCGGTCTGGCGAATATTGCCGAGGAGTACGCGACTAAACGCTATCGTTCTAACGTCATCAACTGGGGGATGTTACCGCTGCAAATGGCGGAAGTACCAACCTTTGAAGTGGGGGATTACATTTACATCCCTGGCATTAAAGCGGCGCTGGATAATCCGGGTACGACGTTTAAAGGTTATGTGATCCATGAAGATGCGCCGGTAACGGAAATTACGCTCTATATGGAAAGTCTGACTGCTGAAGAGCGCGAGATTATCAAGGCGGGTAGTTTGATTAACTTCAATAAAAACCGTCAGATGTAAAAAGCGCCATGTGAATGTAGGTCGCATTCGGCACTTATTGTCGGATGCGATGCTGGCGCATCTTATCCGACCTACGAATCGCATCGAATCTGTAGGCCAGATAAGGCATTTTCGCAGCATCCGGCACTTATTGTCGGATGCGATGCTTGCGCATCTTATCCGACCTACAAATCGCATCGAACCGTAGGCCGGATAAGGCGTTTACGCCGCATCCGGCAAATAGTTAATAGCTCTTACTTCTTCGCCTCTGCAACCACTTTGCTACCCACGCCGCGATTATTGTATTCCCACATGCGGTTGTAGTTAGTGTCATTCAGATTGCGCTGTATTTCGTCGTTATCATCTACGCTGCCGGTATTACCCGCAAATGGACGATTGGAAATCACCGCATCGCCCCACGGTTTAACCGTGTTAAAACCTTCGTTGATGGCGCTATCACGGATCACCACCTGACCGTTGGTATTGGCATCAACATCCAGCGAGCGGCCCAGTTGCGCCACACCATCACCGAAAGCATTGAAACGGCTGTTTACGGCGAGGAAACCGTAGTAAATGTTGGACAGCGTAGCCGGTGCAAACACATACGCTTCTTGCTGAGTACGTGAGTTCACCACGCGGAATTCGGTGTTATCGAACACCACTGCGCCGCGACCAGAAACGATATCCACATCCCCTTCAATGTAGCTGTTGGTCACCAGCGTACGCGGCTGACGATTTGTTTCCAGACGGTTCTGCACACCGCTGTTGGTGACAAAGAAGGTGTTCTGACGACCGAGAATGTTAACGTTGTTAATCTGTACCTGGTCACCATCAGTACGCAGTGCCACCGCCGGATGGTTACCTGCATCTACGCTATCGCCCAGCGTGTTTTCGATGGTCAGATTTTGCAGTTGCAGGCCATTGTTTTGTGACCAGAAGACCGCAGAGCAGAGAACACCGATACTGTCGCTGCGTTTGCTCTGGCAGCTATCGTACATATACCACGCTGGTTTACCTGGCATATATTTGCCGCGCGGGTTGACGTCGTGACGCCAGTCGGCAGGGCTCATGCCACCATCAAGGGAAAGCCCAATCTTCACATCAATCGGTTTTTCACCTGTACCGTACAGAGTAATTCCACCCGGAGCGGCAGGGACATATACCGTTCCCTGATACTCACCAGGCATCACGGCAATATACTGGCGCTTGTTGGTACGCTTGATAATTGCCGCATCTACCGCCGCCTGAATCGTGGTATGCGTTACACCTTGAGTGCCCGCCGGGCCGACAACAAATTCAGGTTGCGCAGGCAGGGTAATCGGGGAAGGATTCCACGCTGCAGCACCTGGTGTCAGGGATGCAAAATAGTGTTGAGCATCGAAATTCTGCGCTTCTTTTGCCGACAGAATCGGGCGAGAAGAGGTACCAGGCGCGGTTTGATCAGAAGGACGTTGATCGGGCGGGGTTGAGCTACAGGCGGTCAGCGTCACGCCAAAAGCCAATGCCAGCGCCAGACGGGAAACTGAAAATGTGTTCACAGGTTGCTCCGGGCTATGAAATAGAAAAATGAATCCGTTGAAGCCTGCTTTTTTATACTAAGTTGGCATTATAAAAAAGCATTGCTTATCAATTTGTTGCAACGAACAGGTCACTATCAGTCAAAATAAAATCATTATTTGATTTCAATTTTGTCCCACTCCCTGCCTCTGTCATCACGATACTGTGATGCCATGGTGTCCGACTTATGCCCGAGAAGATGTTGAGCAAATTTATCGCTTATCTGCTTCTCATAGAGTCTTGCAGACAAACTGCGCAACTCGTGAAAGGTAGGCGGATCCCCTTCGAAGGAAAGACCTGATGCTTTTCGTGCGCGCATAAAATACCTTGATACTGTGCCGGATGAAAGCGGTTCGCGACGAGTAGATGCAATTATGGTTTCTCCGCCAAGAATCTCTTTGCATTTATCAAGTGTTTCCTTCATTGATATCCCGAGAGCATCAACATGCAATGTTGTTGGGATGGCAATTTTTACGCCTGTTTTGCTTTGCTCGACATAAAGATATCCATCTACGATATCAGACCACTTCATTTCGCATAAATCACCAACTCGTTGCCCGGTAACAACAGCCAGTTCCATTGCAAGTCTGAGCCAACATGGTGATGATTCTGCTGCTTGATAAATTTTCAGGTATTCGTCAGCCGTAAGTCTTGATCTCCTTACCTCTGATTTTGCTGCGCGAGTGGCAGCGACAGGGTTTGTTGTTATATGGCCTTCAGCTATTGCCTCTCGGAATGCATCGCTCAGTGTTGATCTGATTAACTTGGCTGACGCCGCCTTGCCCTCGTCTATGTATCCATTGAGCATTGCCGCAATTTCTTTTGTGGTGATGTCTTCAAGTGGAGCATCAGGCAGACCCCTCCTTATTGCTTTAATTTTGCTCATGTAATTTATGAGTGTCTTCTGCTTGATTCCTCTGCTGGCCAGGATTTTTTCGTAGCGATCAAGCCATGAATGTAACGTAACGGAATTATCACTGTTGATTCTCGCTGTCAGAGGCTTGTGTTTGTGTCCTGAAAATAACTCAATGTTGGCCTGTATAGCTTCAGTGATTGCGATTCGCCTGTCTCGGCCTAATCCAAACTCTTTACCCGTCCTTGGGTCCCTGTAGCAGTAATATCCATTGTTTCTTATATAAAGGTTAGGGGGTAAATCCCGGCGCTCATGACTTCGCCTTCTTCCCATTTCTGATCCTCTTCAAAAGGCTACCTGTTATTGGTCGATTTAAGTCAACCTTTACCGCTGATTCGTGGAACAGATACTCTCTTCCATCTTTAACCGGAGGAGGGAATATCCTGCACTCGCGTACCCATCGACGAACTGTTTCAAGGCTTCTTGGGCGTCGCTGGCGAGCGTTCCACTCCTGAAGTGTCAAGTACATCGCAAAGTCTCCGCAATTACACGCAAGAAAAAACCGCCATCAGGCGGCTTGGTGTTCTTTCAGTTCTTCAATTCGAATATTGGTTACGTCTGCATGTGCTATCTGCGCCCATAGCATCCAGTGCTCATATCACTCTCCTTTGATGCGAATGCCTGCAGCGCGGATTGCAGCGATGACTTCAGAAACTTTGTATGCCATTACCGTTTGGTAATCCTCGTGGAAATCTGTTCGATGAAGCATGCTGCTACGTTCTGGGAGCGATATTTCCCGTGCTTCCAGTTCTGCAATGCGCTTCTCTGCGGCTTCCAGCTTCTCGCGCATATCATCAACGTATTCGACCAGAGATCCGCCAGCAGGAATTTCGCACTCCTCGACCAGTTGGAAGTAAATATCAGCAGCTGCACGGGTGTTGTCACCGCCTATGTTTTCTCGCAGAGCATCACGCTCCGCAGTCAGCCTGTAGTTCTCATCCAGCAGCGCTTCGATACGCTTCTGCTGATAATTCCATGCTGTTACAGCCTCAGAACCCCACGCGCCGTTATCTGCAATATCAGAATCATCAGCGCCACAGAGGTGGCAGAAGCATTCACCGTAATCGCCGGAAAATAGCGACTCACCTCCATCCAGCTTGTTACTTGGGTACATCTCGCCACAATGACCACATTCTGCCAGGTAATACGAACCTTCGACGCTCTGACCACGCAGCGCCTGTTTGTTGATGTTGCTCATTGGGCGGATCCTTCTGTGCGATACATCATGATTGTCAGATCGCCTTTAGTCGCCAGGCGCACCGTTGTTCCTGGTTCGATGCTGGACAGGTCAAACGCATCGTAAAATTCGTTTACTGCCTTCTGTCTACGAGATAGCTTTCTACGCTTATCCCACTGCTTTAGCGCAATGGAGATAAACCACTGGCCCGTTTTGAACATGATGAATAACCACCCCATCAGAGCGAGGCCAGTGTTTAGAATTTCAAGAATGCTCATGACTGCACTCCTTTGCGAAGCTGGGCAGCGATGTCTTCGAGTACGCCATCAGAGAATGAGCGGTCAAAATCGCCTTCCGGCGCATTAGCCATAAACTCAGTAGAGGTAAGAATCATCCGGGCAATATCAGCGGCGTTCTTCGCAGTATCATCAATAAAACCAGCTTCCCAGGCAGCCAGCATTCTGTTCGCAACAAAGTAAGCGCCCTCCTTGCGTGCTTCAGTCTTCACTTCAGCCAAGAAAGCGTCGGTGGCTGGGGTTGGTTCTTGTGGTGATACAGCAACACGAATGGTATCAAGTGCCGGGTCTGTATCTACTGTAGGAACCTTGATATAACCCAGTTGCACACCGTTCATAATGAACGTTCGACGGTCCTCACATGTCGCCTTCATCCCCGCATTCTCCGCAGTCAGCGCCGAAAACTTCTCGTGTGCCAACTTAACGGCTGCATCTGCCTGCCTCATTGCCTCCATTGCTTTCTTGTTATCAGCAGCCAGCGCTGCGCACTTGGCCTCAAGGTTATCAATCGTTATTCCAGCAGAACGACACTCCCGCAACGCCGTTTCCAGTTTTGATTCAATCTCAGCAAATTTACGCACCAGATATTCAGCGTTTGTTTCGTTAACCTTTAAATCTCGTGGGATGCATTTACCTTTCAGAAATCCATCCATCTCAATTAGTGTCATTTGTTTCATTTCTTCCCACTCCGCAACATCGCATTCAGATATTTGTTTTGATTCACTGATGGAAAAGAATTTCTCTTAAGCAATTCCTCTCTCGATGGCATTGGCTTTACGCGTTGGCGAATAATCATTTCTGCCGGAAGAATGCCGGGATTGTATGCAAGTCCTCTCATGGTAAATTCCTCTTTGTTAATTTATTCGTATGCCTGCTCTTTCTTCATCGAGTTTTTTTAGCTTGTATCGCATAGCTCTTACTGAATAAATTGAGCGGCAGGTTGCAATTGCTATTTCTTCTGCGGAGAACTTACCGAAAAGTGATACTTCGGCTCTTGTCCAGCGTCTTCCACGAAGTCGGCTAACAATGTCAGCGCCAATCCTTGTTGCTTTCGCCATAACTGATTTTTCAGTCCTTTCCAGTTTTTCAGCAATAACTTCAACTGGCATTGTCGCCGATACTTCGCGCAAGAAATCGACTTCCCATTTCTCCCATGGAGTCTTTTTCATAGGCGATACCGTTATTTGATAAGAAGTGAAGGTTCCCCAACCTTGAGTTGAGCACCGGGAATATTTATTCCTGCTTTTAGTTGGTGCTTGATTGCCAGTTTGTCGGCTTTAATTGTCGTTTCAAACTCAACGTATTCAGGAGGAAGGGCGCTTGAGTCGATTATTTCTACAATTTCTGACGGTTTGCGGATTGTTACCTGGTGAATACCTGCTCGAATATTTTTCTTGCCAACCATTTCAAGCGATGACGCTATATATGATTTGATGCTGTCAATCTTATTTTGAATTACTGCGGCTCGCTCATTCAGTGACTTTGCCTCTTCCTTGAGGCGTTCGGCATAACCAGATTCATTTTTAATGACGGAAAGAAGTTGTTCTATTTTATCGGTAAATTCTCCTTCCATGCCTTCTATTGTGTCAGCAATCATCTCTGGTTCTAAATCTGAATCCATCAATTTTGCGTATTCATTGGCAATTTCATATAGTTTGCTCACTGGCAACCTCCAGTTTCGCTTTGCATTCTATGTAAATGGCTTGTATGTTCTGCTGCAATTTCATTCCAGATGTCAGGCGATATGCTTCTGCAAAATATCTCTTCAAATCATCCATGTTTTCAGCCTGAGCCATTTCATCACAAAGAAGTTGTGCTTTATCCGTTATTTCCTGCTGGCGTTTCCGTTCATCTTCGCGGATATCTTCCTCTGATTTGTGCGGCATAACTGGTTCAGTCCATACACCTTCTTCTTCGTTTAGTACGTGAATAGCACTATCAAGACGTGATGCCTTAGGCCAATACTTGCTTGCACGCTTTACGACCGTCTTTCGCGCCATCTCATTCCAGTGATTTACCCATGGTCCTTTATCGCTGAATGCCGCCTTGCTTGTTTTCCTTACAGCCTCAATTTCAGCCAGACTCATCTCTTCCGTTAGATAATCACCTGCTGGCGTCTTAACTGTGCAGTAAACACCAACGATATCGCCACGATCACCGAAGGCGTTGTATTTATGGGTTGGTGCTTTATCAAGTCCGTTTGACTCATAAGTATCGTTAGCATGAACAAGCTTTGCCTGACCCCATGAGATAACACCAGACTCCATTGCAATATGTAGTAATCCCATATAGCTGATATCAAGGCACACCATGCCGTCGCGCGGAACCAGATAAGCCAGTTTGCTAGCCGGGTTTAAGGTGATGCCGATCGCCGCAACATTGATGATGGCGTTCTGTGCGCTGGTTGGATTTGCCAGTGCAGTTTTAGCCAGGTAATCATTTTTCTGGAAATACTGAATTGCAAACTGGCTTTCCTTAGCCCATGTCACCGTCTGTTCAGTCAATGCTCCGCAGAATAACTGCTCTTGCTGTTTAACGAATTCAACGATATTGCTCATGCTGCTTCTCCAAAAATGTGTCTGCGTTTGAATATTGCGAAGGCATATTCAGCCTTAACTCTTTCGGTTATTGCATCCCAGAACCATTCAGCGGCTTTTTCCTGATAGTTACAGTCATCATCTTCCAGCCAGTCGATAGCGTCCTTAGTGTGTTCATCTGGTTTATATGAGCGAAGCATTTCGCTTATTGGGTCGCAACGTTTGCAGAGGCGATCAACTTCACTGTTGATTCGTTCGTAATCTTCATCAGTAAAACTTGCGATTATTTGCGATATTTCACGCTTATCATTCAGAGTCAGAATCATCATCTTTATCCTGTTCTTTGTGCTGATTGAGCATTTTGTTCATCTGACGAATGAATTCTTCGTCTGACCATGTATCCGCAATACTCATTGCTTAACGACCTTAATCAGTTGAGTTACCTCAATGATGTCCTCGCATAAATCCGAGTACTGAAATGGGCCGCAGTTGTGAGAGTTAGTGCGTCTGGCGAAAGCCATTCTTCTAAGCTCTTTCAGGGCTTCTTCCAGTTCCTCGTAAGTTGGTTTTTTCATGGCTGTACCTTTTGATTCAGAAACTCAACAAGACGATCCAGCAAGCTCTTAACGCGAGGTTGTTTAAAGTCTGCTCCGGTTAAAATATTTTTTCGTGAATGCTGTACCGATAAAATCGGGTTGAAAGGGCGAACCGATGCCGCCCCTGCAATAGCGAACTGTTGCATAGGATGCTCCTTCTGTTTGATTGCATAACGAAAACGCCTCGAGTGAAGCGTTATTGGTATGCATATAAAAAAGCCCTCACACTGGAGGGCAAAGAAGATTTCCAATAATCAGAACAAGTCGGCTCCTGTTTAGTTACGAGCGACATTGCTCCGTGTATTCACTCGTTGGAATGAATACACAGTGCTTATTCGTCATGCATTTCAGGTAATTCTTCGTATTCGACGCCCCATACGAGTTTACACCAAGTGACTCGCTCATATCTTTTACAAAAATCAGACCACATAACTTGGGTTCCATCATGGTTTGTTATTACTTCTGTAATATCACCAACACTAACAAAACTGGTATTAGAAGCAGTTATTTTTACTTTCATTACTTATCCCCAAGAGCTTTTCTGATTGCTGCAAGACCTTTATTAACAGCTTCATACCATTCTGGATATGTTGTCGTTGTTCTATTTTTGGATTGCTTAAGTAATAACTGAAGTGCTTCGAGAAGGTCAGGTGCTGCCGCTATCAGTAGCGCATCCTCCCTTTCATTTCTTGTTGCTGCTTCAATGTATGTGTCACCAATCGTCACACCATGGAACGTAGTCATCATCTCGTTGACGTTTCTAACCGTGTACTTCCATTTACCAGGCGTACCCTTAAACTCTTTCATATTCACCTCTGTTGTTTATGCCCAAAATAAAGGCCGACTATGCGGCCTGAAATTACTTAACCAATGATGCTGCATATTCGATAAGGTAAAGCTTTGGGGCCAGCCAAATTTTTAACCAAGTCATATTGGTTACTACACCAATAATAAAAATCCCCCACAGAGTCAAAACTACAACCAATGGCATGATAAGAAGATTAATATCACCTTTGCTATCCCAAACCATTGTCGGCATGTATTTGGGATTTCCTTTCTCCCATGAATATCCTTCATCACCGATTTTACCTGTCTCAACTCTTTGGCACTGCTTCTTCATAAACCAGAAAACCAGTGGGATTGTTAGAATGGCCATTAATGTTTTAATCAGACTGTCAACCATATTCCATAGCAGCAACTGATGAACAACATCAGGAATCTGTGCCTGGCTGAATGAAACAGCCGCGTCTATTCCATTACTGGCTTTTTGCAGTAGTTCTACGAGAATCTTGTTTGCTTGTTCTTCCATATATCACCTCAAATAAGTGGTTTGCTGCCAAAACAATGAACCATCCGGAAATTCCAGATAGTTCATAATTCACTCTTCAATACTTCCAACTTACTAATCGCCGATAGATATCCGCGCTGATAGGGCATCATCATTCCTTCGAGCTTGCCACTTCTTAACTCCTCCCTGAGCAATTGTATTGCTTGATCAATAACCTCTGCCTTAGCGTCCTTTATGGCTTGCTTGCGGGGCTTTGCTTTCTGCTTTGGCAGATTTCTCAAGCATGATGGAATGTATGTCTGATTCATCACTTACCTCGCTGTCAGTTGTTTTGATTTCCGGTATCCTGCCGCGTAAATGGCTACGTTTGGCAGGCAAATACTTCCACTGCGTTCATCTTCTTCCTTGCAGCAAAGGCTTCCGAGTGATGCTGCTTTATCTGCTCTGACGCAACCAGAGAGCTTTAGCGCAATTTTTCGTGCCAGTCGCTGCTCTTGCATTGCCTGTTCACGTTGAGCCTGTCTGCGTGCTCTGCGGCGATTTCTGGCGTTATCGTCAGCCAGATATGTAATGACTACTGTCATGTTGACCTCCGATGATTGACTTTGGCGGTGACGCGCCGGGTGCTTATCTTCCGGTTGCCGTCGTGCAGCTGCACTTCACGTCACCCCAAAGCCAACTACTCTTTGACTCACACTCTCGCAGTGAGCGCGCTCATGCCCTTGAGTCTCTGTCGCTTATTAGCCGCTGATAACCGGTGCGCGTCTGGCATTCGCGCTGCCTTTCCGGAGCATGTTCCCTTATTTACCCTCACATCGGTCTGCTAAACCTGCTCGCCATTACGCGACTCGGGGCAGCATCATTACTGCTGCATTGCCTTTCGGCTGCGGTCTAACCGCGTTAGTGCACCATTACGGCACCTCCTGTTTTGTTAAACTCAGTTCCCGCATTTCGGCGGGACAATCCCATCAATGTTAAAGAGCCTGCCAATATGTTCCGTTTGGCTACCAGCGTCCTGCTGATGGAAATGATAGTCACATATTGTGATTTAATGGTCAATCACAAAATGTGTAAAATAAAGGTGTGACACGTTATGTGTATGATTTTTTTGTGTAAATAGTTTTACCCGCGATGGTTTTGCTTACTTAAGTCGGTGGCAACAGCAGGATGGGTGCTGAAAAGTTCGAAAAACGAGCGAAGGTGGTGGTGGCGAGATGGCGGGATATGGGAGTTGTATTAAGAATTATAGTAATTTAATCAATTGTTTGGACCGGCTGGCAGGTGCTGTCCTGATAGTGATCGGCGGACAATAAAAAACCCGGCGCGGTGGCCGGGTGAGATATTAAAGAACCGATTTAACAAGATGGTTTTTACGGTACAGACCTATGCGATCATTGTGAATCTCAGTAGTCTCCACTAAAAGAGAAACAATCTGTCCGACCTTGTGTTTTTTTTGTATTAAATCTAGCATTTCAATCGGATAGGAAGCCTTTAAATGTTCACCACCAACATCAAGCTCCAGCTTCCCATATTTGGATAGAACGACCAGTTCGCCTGTAACCGTTTCAGTAATGGGAGGGGATGAAATGGTTGATGTAAGTCTACTCACCAAGTACTTAATTTTATTGGAGTCAATAGTTGCCACCTTGGTGCCATTACTAAATGGACCGGTCCAACTTGCATCAAATGTTAAGTTGTGTTTATCGCATTCCTCTACGATTCTCTTAAGGCTTACAGTGGAATTGTATCCAATTTCAGCGACGTGATTCATGAAGTTGTTGTCGTCATCGCTTAACAACAAATCGAATATGCCTTTTACAGCCTTGCTGGGTACTGTTTCTACTAATTCTGCTATTCCTGTAGAGAAGGTGACGCCCAATTTTGTAGACCCAGGGGATAAATCAGCCAGCCTGAGGTTTAAGGAGCTTTTCACGTCGTAGGGAACTTTTTTTGAGTCCTTGCCTGAGGCAATTTTGTGTGTTGCTCTTTGTATTAGCGCTGCAAGATTTGTTGAAATAGCCCCAAGCAGCTCTAAAGGAATAGAGCCAAAGTCAACCTCAGAGCCTTTCAGCCGCAGCTCAAAAAAATCGATAAGTGGGTGCCGACTATCTTGCTTTAATTTTTCGGCCTTCAAATCGCTCAGATGAGAATCCATGGAGCGATAAAGAAGCATGTCAGCAAAGGACCTGGTTTTGTTTTGCTTCATTGCATCGACTTCTTTTTGAATGAAATCAATGCGTTTATCGCAATTTTTAAACATTGATTTATCATTCATAAAAAAATCCTCACTAACCCTTTCGGGTTTTCACTGCGATCAAAACCAAACCAACCGCGCCAGTAGCTACGCCAGTACTCATAATCATAGTTAGGGTCATCTAAATTCTTCATGAGTAGTAGGACATCAATTTTGTAGTTTTGTTTGATGTAGTTTCGGTCAAGCAAATTATCGACGCGGCCCCGAAGCATGACAGGTATTGAGTTTATATTGCTATAGTCACATACCAACAAAATATCAATATCATCAGGCTCTGGTTTAGACGTGGTGTATGAACCATCAACCCATATTTCTGTAAAACAGCCATATTGAGCAGATAATTCTCGAATAGATTCGAGTAGCTGTATAAAATTACAGTATAGCATGCCTCGCCTGGATGATGAAGGAAAGCAATCGACACAATACGATTTTAATCCAGCTTCATCCATGTCATGGAACCCTGGCTCAAACAGGGGTGGGTAATTAATTTTATCCATAAAAAACCTTGCTATACATTTGTTTTTTTTATTAAAAATCTAACCACCGAAATGGTGACGGCAAGATGTTACATGGGGTTACAATCAGCCAATACACCGCATTAAATAATTTTTTCACCAGCTATGCGCCGACCAGAACACCTTGCCGATCAGCCAAACGTCTCTTCAGGCCACTGCGCCTTAACTACCTTGCCTATGATGCGGCAGCTATGGTCGCAATCCAGTGTTCTATATGCCGGGTTTAAAGGTACCAGGTAACTAACCCCTGCATCCTTCTCATACTTCTTGAACGTTGCCTCTGAATCACCATTTGCAGAAGCCACGCAGAAATCCCCAGACTCTACCGGCTCAGCCGGATCAACGAGTATCAGCATGCCTTCCGGAAAACTTGGACGAACCCCCTGAGGCGCCGTCATTGAATGCCCCTTCACCTCAAGCCAGAAAGCTTTTTCGCTGGCTTTTGTGGTCGTTGGGACCCATGCCTTTGCATCGCTGGCTGTGTAGCTTCCCACCTCCGAAAATGGCCCGGCCTGCACTGAAGAAAATAACGGGTATTCATATTGGCGAAATACGGCGTCTGAATCCTCGCCAAACATTATTTTTGCCGGAGATACGCCGAGTGCCGCCCCAAGAACCAGCGCGTCATCCGCGCTAACCTTTCTTGTTCCTAACTCGTAGTTCCCCAGGCGTGAAGGCGCAGCCCAGCCGCAAAGCTTGGCCAATTGAGCCTGGCTAAGTCCTTTAGCTTCTCTAAGGGACTTGATCCTTTCCCCGATAATTTCATGCATCGTTTTCATCCCTTAAATGTAACACGCAACGTGATTGAACTCTGTACACGAATTGAGGTTGACTGTTAATCACAAATTGTGTGTAATGGGTGTGTGATTAATGCTAGGGAGACCGCAATGAACAAAATTGCCCAGCAGCGAAAAAAAATCGGAGTTTCGCAAGCTGTACTAGCTTCAGCAATTGGTTGGGGGCAATCCCGCATCGCCAACTATGAGCTGAATATCCGTACTCCTGGCCTTAACGATTGCCGAATGATCGTAGAAGGCCTCAGGAAGTTAGGGTGCCAATGTTCTTTGGATGATGTTTTCCCTCCATCCAGTAACAAAGCCGCCTAAGCAGTACCCGCTCTTTAACAGTCATGGTCCTCATTCCCGCCGAAATGCGGGAATACAACGCGCATAATTTGATGCGCATAACTTCTTATTTGTTAAGGAAATACTTACATATGCAACTTACAAGTACTCGCAAGAAAGCGAATGCAATTACAAGCAACATCCTGAATCGAATTGCTGTACGTGGTCAGCGAAAGGTTGCCGACGCGTTAGGGATTAATGAATCGCAAATTTCGCGATGGAAAGACAGCTTCATCCCAAAAATGGGAATGCTTCTGGCTGTTCTTGAATGGGGTGTTGAAGACGAGGAGTTGGCGGAACTGGCTAAGAAAGTAGCCAGAATGCTGACAAAAGAAAAAGCCCCGAAGAACGGCGAATTCTTCGAGGCCTGATGTAGAAAGACTGGATCTATCAACAGGAGTCATTATGACAAAACAACTCAGTCCTTACCAGGACAAAATTCACAAACACATACTACGTGATCGCTTCCTGTCCAGCTTCAAGCAGCCTGGTCGATTCCGGGCTGAGTTGGAAAAAGTGAAGCTGATGCAGAAGGAGAAAGGTCATGAGTAACATATCTAATCTAGCCGAAGCCAGAGAGGCCAGAAGGCTACAACAACCGCATCAAAGCAGCGGTAAGGGGTATGCCTTGCTGCACCGTAAAATTATGGATGTGCCGTTTTACAAGGACGCAGAAACTGCGCATCTGTGGGTTCACTTAATCCTCAAAGCAAAGCATACGCCTGAGTATGTAATGACTGACGCAGGAGAAATTCTGGTAGGCAGAGGGAAGCTACTTGGCGGTAGAAATACTCTGGCGTTTGAAACAGGACTCAAACCAGATCGCGTTCAGTACCTGCTTAGAAAGTTCAAAAAACTCGGCATGATTGACTGGGTTTCACACGGTAAATTCTCAGTTTTCTCGGTAGAGAAATATGACGATTATCAGTCAAATTTTGTACCAGCAGATTACCAGCAAATTACCACCTCAAAGCCAGCAATACCAATGCCTGCAAGCAATACTGTACCAGCAGATTACCAGCAAATTACCACAGATAAAGAATATAATAATATTATCTCTAATACTGACGTATTAGAGAGTGCCACAGCAGACAAAAAGTCTGACAAGAAAAAACCTTCCGTCAGCTGTCAGGATGTTGTCGATGCTTACCACGAAATCCTTCCTGAAGCGCCAAGAATCCGCGCACTGAATGACAAGCGTAAAAACCAGATCCGAACGTTCTGGCGCAAAGCCGGAGTGATAACCCGACAGCTTGACGGGCATGGTTTCACGATGCAGGACTGGAGAAATTATTTGAGCTACGTAGGCGAAAATTGCCGATGGATGTTCGAAGAGCGCCCAAACCATCAGCGCGGAACCGTCTGGCACAAAAAGGGATTTGATTTCCTGCTTAACGATAATACCTACCTGAAAGTTCGTGAGGGTGAACACGATGACCGATAATTTTTATGCGCCGCCCCATAGCATCGAGGCAGAGCAGGCGGTGATTGGTGGATTGCTTCTGGATGATGACAGCAGTGAGCGCGTCCGGAAAGTTCTGGCGATGCTGAAGCCTGATTCATTTTACGGCCGACCACACAAAATCCTTTTCGAAGAAATAACCAGAATGCACCGGGAGCAAAAGCCAGTAGATGGCCTGACGCTTTTCGATGAACTGGAGCGTAAATCGTTAACGGCGTCTGTTGGCGGTTTTGCTTATATCGCTGAGATCGCAAAGAACACGCCAAGCGCAGCAAACATCGTTGCCTATGCAATGCAGGTTCGTGAAACCGCAATGGAACGCTACGCCATCAACCGCATGACTGAAGCGACGGAATTGCTCTATTCCCGCAACGGAATGACTGCAACGCAGAAGTACGAAGCTATTCAGGCGATTTTCACGCAACTGACAGACCATGCAAAAACCGGATCGCGTCGCGGCCTTCGTTCATTTGGTGAGGTCATGGAAGACTGGGTTAGCGACCTTGAGAAGCGATTTGACCCATCAGGCGAACAACGGGGAATGAGCACAGGGATCCCATCGCTGGACAGGATGCTGTCACCGAAAGGTCTGGTGAAAGGCTCTCTGTTTGTCATTGGCGCTCGCCCTAAGATGGGGAAAACGACGCTATACAGCCAGATGGCAATCAATTGCGCAGTGCATGAGAAAAAGCCCGCTTTGATGTTCAGCCTTGAAATGCCAGGTGATCAGATACTGGAAAAACTGGTAGGGCAGAAGTCTGGTGTTAACCCGAATATTTTTTACCTTCCGGCGACAAATGACGCTGATGACGGCTATCAGGGTGATTACGATGGTGCCTTCAACAGGGCGATCGAAACAGCTAATCGCTTGAGTGAAATCGACATGCTTTACATCGACGACACGCCGGGATTATCTCTGGCTCAAATCGTCAGCGAAAGCCGTCGAATCAAGCGAGAAAAAGGATGTGTTGGCATGATTCTGGTCGATTACCTGACACTAATGACCGCTGAGAAGGCCGATCGCAACGACCTTGCTTACGGCATGATCACCAAAGGACTGAAGAACCTTGCCAAAGAGCTTGATTGCGTTGTTGTGCTTCTGACGCAGCTTAACCGCGCACTGGAAAGCCGAACCAATAAACGCCCATTACCAAGTGACTCACGAGATACAGGGCAGATTGAACAGGATTGCGATTATTGGGTTGGGATCCATCGTGAAGGCGCTTTTGATGACAGTGTTCCACCTGGTGAAACCGAACTAATCCTTCGTCTCAATCGTCATGGCAATACCGGTACGGTGTATTGCATTCAGGCAAATGGCGCTATTTATGACACAGACCAACAGTCTGCTGAAATTCGCCGCCGTGAACGCAAGGAACCGCAGTCCAAGAAGAAAGGGGGATTCTGATGACCATCTACATCACTGAGCTAATAACAGGCCTGCTGGTAATCGCAGGCCTTT
>OGEB01000698.1_pt1 | contig 20217 bp, 15 predicted proteins | sample 1570541 | NCBI WGS metagenome assembly OGEB01 (sample SAMEA2581975, study PRJEB24529) | metagenome | biome: Human gut stool | place: China | collected 2011 | reverse complement strand
ATGAACATACCATCTATATTTAGCGCTGTACCGTCCCTTTTTTCAAGCTATCGCCCGAATATCTGGCAAGTGACGAAGCACGCCCCATTATCCTTAGAATCCTGAGCAACCGGAAAACCCGGGAGCATATCCGCAAGAATGAAGCGGGTGCTTTTAGTGAGGAAGACATGAAAGCGCAAGCCATGTATGAGGAAGTGGTAAACTTGGAAGAAGTGGTTAAAAGTTTTCTACAATCGGGTGCAGAAGCACAATGGAAAAACGAGCAACCCAAAGACTTGTTTACCTTTCTGCTCCATTATTCTTTTCAACGTGAAGTAAACGAGGAAGAATGCACCACACTGTTTTGCCAAATAGTGTCGCTCTACGAAGACAAATTAGAAATAAGCGATGATTTCGGACGATACAAACAATATGAATATGCCAAAATATACCCTTTATAAACTATGAATTTGAATATACAAATACCGGACAATACAGCATTAATCTTCGAATATATGCAAAAAGGGCAATTTATCTGTTCCAACAGCACAGATATCGACTTGCGCGACATGTATAATATGATTGATGAGAACTACGAATCTTTATACCAATACTTTTCACAAATAAACTATACATTAGAAAGGGGAAACGAGTATTTCTACTTCTCGCGCACGGAATCAAAAACCACATTGGAACAAAAGATACTCCGTGCCTATTATTGGATAGATGTACTTGATTTCTTCAAAACTTACGATGAAACATTCGGTGCAGGCTTCCGCTTCCAGCCGGAACAAATTTTGGTAGAGGCCAATATCAATGTTTTGCTGCAAAATAAATTAGACGGTATCCGCAAACATTTCTCGGACAAGGATATCCGCAAAGACGTGCTCGACAATATGATACGTTTGCTGGCCAAAGAATCGTTTATCGAATTGGAAAATGAGAAGACTAATACTTATAAGGTACTGACTTCATGGCATTATCTGGAAAAATTAGTCGATAGTATCAACATTTTTGAAGACATTGAAGATGAGAAACCTGAGTAGAATAATTTTTATCAATAGTGCGAATATTCCTTATTCGGACAATATATATCTGGATGGAAATATCCACTTTATCGGCACACAAGGAGTAGGAAAAAGTACCATTCTACGTGCTATCTTATTTTTCTATAATGCGGACACGCAGAAACTGGGCATTCCCGTTGAAAAACAAAATTACACGGACTACTATTTTCCTTTTGCCAACTCATATATCATTTACGAAGTAACAACGGAGCATGGAGCATTCTGTATCCTGAGCTTTAAAGCCATGAACCGGGTATGTTATCGTTTCATAGATTCACCTTATCGCAAAGAATTCTTTATTGACGAGAATCGCACCGCCTACAGCGGCACAGACCGTATCCGTGCCATGCTCGACCAATATGAAGTGGAGTATTCGCGCATCATTTATACCTACGACGAGTATCGTAATATCCTATATGGCAATGCAACGAGTACTGAATTCCGACGTTATTCCTTGATGGAAAGCAAACAATATCAAAACATTCCGCGTACCATCCAGAATGTATTGCTGAACTCAAAACTTGATGCCGAATTTATCAAAAGGACTATTATCTCTTCTTTAAATGAAGAAGAAATATCCATCGATCTGAATAGTTACAAAGAGCATTTGAAAGATTTTGAAACGCGCCTGAGAGACATTAGTGAATTTCAAAAGAAAGAGACACAGAAGCAGGCAACGGAGATTACCCAACTATCACAGCAAACAACCCGTCTGCAAAATGATATCATGCAAAATTGCCGCGAACTGGTGATTGCCGGTCGAAAAGCATCCGAACTGCTGCCCGAATGGAAAGAAAAACGCGACAAGGCTGGCAATGACATACAAATACAGGAAAAGCTGAAGGCAGAATTACAAAATGAATCACGGCAGCGTTGCGAAAAAATACAGGAAGAACTGACCATCGTCAGCAATGATTTGAAGAAAGCCGTTCTGAAGGAAAAGGAATATGAAGAACATCATATACAGGAAGTGATGGAACGTTCTGCCAAAGAAATGGAATGGAAAAACAAACGTCTCGGTTTGCAGGAAGAACAACGCATATTGACTTCGCAATACACGGAAATCTCTTCTAAATACAAATTGCTTATCCAGAACCTGGATAACCAGTGGAATAAAATACACGAAGAGAAAATTCATCAATTGGATACATTAAATACTGTTTACAATGCCCGTTTGGAAGAAGCTCGTAAAGAAAACCAAAACCAAACAGAAGTTTTGTATCAGGAGTATGAGAACCTGTCACAAAAACTGCATCCGCTAAAAGCCGAAAAACAGACAAAGCTGAGCGAAATGGATTATCGTATTCGTTCATGCCGCAAAGAAATCTTCTTCGAAAAGGAACAAGAGGAATTAAAGGTACGCATTCAGTCGTACACCTCTACTCACTTGGAACGAAAAACACGTATCAATGAGGCTCAAATCATTATCAAAGACTTGATGATGAAATGGGAGCATGAAGTTCAAAAATTGGAAAAAGGGATAGACGATGAACTGTCGAAGTCACAGATGGAACTGCAACAGTTACATGTCCGCATACAGGAATTGCAGCAGTTTCTTACCCATAGTAAGAGTACCTTACAAGGCTGGCTGAAAGAAAACCATAAAGGATGGGAAGAAACAATCGGTAAACTATGCGATGAAGCTATATTGTGGCAAACCAACCTCTCACCGCAAAAAGCAGAAGGCAATTCTTTTTATGGAATCCAAATTGATTTGAATGTCATAGAGCGTCACATCAAATCTATTGATGATTATAATAAAGAAAAAGAGGAGAAGGAACAACGTTCGGCAGAAATCTCTATGCGCATGCAACGTTTGCAAGCCGAAAAAGCAGAGGGACAAGAGCAAATAAAGCGAAAATACCAGCCGTTGATAAAAGAACAGAAAAGCCGTATCAACCAGTTAGAATATGAATTGGAAAAACTGGAACGCCAATACCAGCAAGACATGCTCGACCTTGAAGACTGGAAGAAAAAAGCAGAAGCTGCCCGTAATGAAAAGTTAACCCGGCTGGATGAGGAAAAAAGCAAAATTGCTTTAGAACTGGCTTCCGTCAATGAAAAGCTGGATAACTTGGGACAAGAGAAAGCAAACAAGCTCAATGCCTTGAAAGAAGCATGGGCACACTTGCAAAACCAACTCTTTGAAGAAAAGAACATCCAACAAGAAAATATACGCAAAGAAGAAAAAGAGGAACAAAAGCGTATCAATGCCGGCAAAGCACAGCATGAGGCAGAGATGCAAAAAGAGTTGCATTCCCAAGGTGCCGATACCGAACGTTTGCAAAATATCGCCAACCAACTGGGACAGATTGAGCAGGAGTTGTCTTTCATCAAAAAACACGCAACACTGATTATCGAATATCAAAAAGACAAACGAGACCTGATTGAACATATCCCTACATGGAAATATCAGGAAGAAGACCTGAGAAAGCAATTAAAGAAAGAACGGGATACCCTGAGAGCAGAAGTTGATACCTTGCAGAAAGAGATAGACAGAATAAAGATAATTTTACAAGAAGCCGAAGGTAATATTCGTCATTTACAACAGAATCTGGATGCTTACGCCAATATAGAAAGCTTTGATTGGTATAAATCTCATCAGGATATTTTCAAGAATGGCCCTTCTATGACAACTATTACACAAAAAAGTTGCATGGAGTTAATTGACCTGTTGAATCAATATTACATGCAATTCATGCAGATGCAAACCAAACTGCGTAAAGCTGTAAACCTCTTCACAGGACACTTTGACGAAAACAATACTTTCAAGTTTAAAACCAAATTTAATGAAGACTGGGAATACATACGCTTTGCTGATGAGTTGCACGATTTTATAGAGGAAGATAGAATTGACGAATATGTACGCCGTATCAATAATGAACATTGGGATACATTTAAACGTATCAGCATGGATGTCACTTCACTTTCTTCTTCCGAAAAAGATATACAAACAATTATTGGCAAGATAAATAAAGGATTCGCTACCTGCAATTTTGTAGGTGTCATTCAGCGCATCGAGATGAAAATGGAAGAAAGCAGTAACCGAGTGGTAAATGTACTGCATGATATTCAAAAATATTACAAAGAATATGGTTATGACCTTACCCCCGAAACAAACTTGTTCTCTTCCGAAAAAGAGCCTTTGATAAAAGAAGAAGCCATCAAGCTGCTGCGCGACTTTATCAAAGAAATTCATGCCTACCGTTATGACAATATCCGGCTGTATGACTCCTTCGAACTACGTTTCCGCATTGTAGAAAATGGTAATGACACAGGATTTGTAGAGAAAATTTCAAGTGTAGGTTCGGAAGGTACGGATATTCTGGTAAAAGCTATGATTAATATCATGCTAATCAATGTATTTAAAGAAGCCGCTTCACGAAAGTTCAAAGATTTCAAGTTGCACTGCATGATGGATGAAATTGGAAAACTCCATCCGAACAATGTGGCAGGTATCTTGAAATTTGCCAACGACCGGAATATTATCCTTATCAACGGCTCTCCTACCGAGCTCAACCGAGAAGCATACAAGCATGTGTATTTATTAACAAAAGATTCACAGAGTAAAACACGTATTGCACGGTTAATTTCAGACACCAACATATAATGATACACCCGACATCTTCACTCTCATAGAAAAATATCCATACAGGGGCAGCCTTATCCGTCTGCCCCTCTTATTTCATAGCGGGTATTCATATTCAAAGATTTGGGAAGTTTTTGCATTGAATCGCTCTGCCAGATAAATTCTTCCATGTTCTTCATCCACACAGAAAGCATGACCGGCCTTGTCCAATTTCATTTTTTGAATAGGATTCCCTTCCCAATCATACTGCTCTACGTAAACAGGATTTCCCTTGTCCAACTGATCGTACAGACTACCTGCGGCTTGCAGCACATATATATATTTCTCCCCAGCATAGCAGCCTAAACAATAATTAGTGTTATAACGAGCACAATCCGCCTTTTTCAACGTATTGAAATCGAACCCCTTTCCCTCTTGCCAGACGGTCTTCATTCCCCCCCTTTCCAAGTCTAAAATTCGGACAACAGGATAATAGTAGTAAGCGTATACTCCTCTTTTCCGATCGGGACGCACGCTAAACGAACCATGGTAAGGAACAAAGCTGTCCGTAGCTTTTGTATCCAGATTCAGCGGAAAGTCCAACTCCTCCGTTTCCACCTTATTTCCTTCGTTACACGTCAGAAAAAGGTTCTTGCCATACCGTTTGGAATAACCTGCAAAAAGAATACTATCCCCCTCCATTTTTACAAAATCAGAAATGATTCTCTCCAAATTTCCACCGAATTCAAAATCATAAGAATAAGAACGCAGCCCGGTTTTCCTCACCACTCCCCGATGATTCACCTCATAGATAATACCACCATCCTCAATATAACATAGCAAAGAGTCTTCTATAGGAGCAAAAAGACGAGGACTGTAGAAATCTACATATTCCCTGAGAGACCAGGTCCCCAATTTGAAAACCAACTTCCTGCTCTTTACGTCAAAGACTTTTAGTTCCTCATTTTTATTTTTGAGTACAATTTTTCCATGACGGAAAAAAAGTTTTGTTTCCGGGTTATCATTAGTAGCCGTCCGACCCTTAAAATTCATCGGCTTACCTTTCAGCGACACAATACGATCAAAGGAAATAAGATTCATGTTTTTTTCTTGGGCAAAAGCATTCAGCAGAAACCCAGACAGCAAAATAAAGAAAAGGAAGTGTTTTTTCATGGCAATCACGGATTAATTGTTTTTTCAATAGGCTTATAAGGCATAGAAAACTTCACATTCCCGGAGTCAGTCCATCCTCCGCTCTTAGTTTTCATCTTAATTTTTATTCCTAACGAAGCTGCAAACTTGTAAGGAGCACTATATATCCGACTGACTGTTTCATCCACCTTTTTCCGAGAAGAATCCTGATATTTCCCCTCATAACTCCGAATGGTTTCTCCTGATTTTGCTTTCTCTATCCGTCGACAGTCCCATTGGAAAACCTGTTCACTATCTTCCATTTTCAGTATCAGTCCGGGCAGTCCGTAAAATTTATACGGTCCTACGTTAAACGGCAGTTCAGCTGAAAACCATGCCTGATAGTCCCTCCCCCTAAATTGACACACCGCCAATTGGCACAGATACCCTGCTACCGAGTCTGTCTCAGTCAAAATCTGCCAATCTATATGCTCCATTGGTTCGGTATATTTCAACACCATGTCATGCAGAAAAGGTCTGAACAGAAAAGTGGTCTCCTGCTTGTCAAAATCCATCCGCGTTTCCACCGGCCAAACGTATTGGTTGAGAGAACGGCTTGGCAGTCCCTGCTTCTCACATTCCGTATAAAGCGAATCGCCTTGATAGAGCAGATAACTGTGACAACGAGTATACTTCTCCCCTATTTCCAACAAATGAACATCGTGTGCAATACCGTTTTCGTCTGTAGTGGGAGCCATACGAAACTCGTAATATACCTTATAGCGGCATGTATCTATGACGCTATATTTATCAAGGATACGTGTAAACGGACACAATTGTGCCTGCATGCTGATGGCACACCAGCAAAAAAGTACAAAAAAAAGTCTAAATCTGTCCATGAGTATGAGTTTTAACCGTTATAGAACTTTAAATCTTACCTTGAATAGAATGGTTGAGGGACGTATCCTGTAACTGGAACAATAGCGGTCGAGACCGCTCAAACGAAAATACGTATACGATTGCAAGTCCAGCATATTGTCCCACTGCAGATAGAACCGTATATTCTTCCAAGTATACTGCAAGCCGGCATTCAGAATCGAAAACGACTGTCCTCCCTCTCCGGCATCCGTGTAATAATTATAATAAGACATACTGATTCCGATATCTTGAGGCAGCATGAGGTCAATCCCTACCCTGTTGGACAAACTAGAAACGGCCGAAAACTTCTCGCCTCCCTTGATACGGCTTTTCCCTGTCTCCCACATTCCTTCCCAGTCCAAATGTACAAAATCAAATGGTTCGGTGTGCAGGCTTCCCGATAAGGCAACCTCATGACTGAGATTAGTTACCGTCTCATCCTGACGAAGCCGCACAAAACTTCTCTCCTGCCACATTCCTTGCAGTTTCAGTACTGTCTTTCTCCAATCCAGTCCTTTACCGACATTCGTTTTGACCCGATAAATATCTCCGTGATGATGCACACGGCGACTGATGGTACGCGACAGCTCTCCGTCAAAAGTCTGTCCATAAAGCATATCGCTTATTGAACGGATATAGAGCAAATTCACATCGGCAAACAGCATGCTGAAGACGTCCTTGTAGCCGATGCTCAGATTGGACAGATGCGTCCGACTGCTACTGATGTCGGGACTGTAGCATTCGATATTACGGTAGTTACTCAATATATATCCACTATACAATTGCTGCATGTCAGGCACATCGCTGTATTGAGAATAGCCCAAACGGAACTTCCAGCGCATTTTATCCAAAGTCAGCGATGCAGAAGGTTCGAATACGATTCCGTTCTTGTCTATCGTTCCTCCTTCCATAGGCTGTTTCAGCCTGTTATTTCGGAAAGCCAACGGCAGATTGGCGTAAAACGAAAGGTTTTCCTTTGTGTAGTGGAACATCAACAATCCTCCCGCCCTCAGATTCCGATAGTCTGCATCGTTCTCCATGCCTGCCGCAGTCTTTTCATATCCCGAACCATCCAAACCATAAAACCGGCTGGACAGATGCATAATTTTGATGTCCGTAAACAAAGAAGGAGTCACGGAGAAGCCTCCCCACCTCAAGGCAGACAAGCGGGAAAGGTTGTTCCGGTTGCTGACTGCTATCAACTCTACCTGTTGCCCCATACTTTCCAAACCGTCCTTCTCCAAAATTTCTCCAAACAGACAAGGCTGCACCAACAAACCCTGGGGAGTATTTTGAATATTGAAAGATGAATTCACCTCCCATCCGCGATTTTGGTCATTCTTTATAATCCAATTTATTTTTCCGGCAGCCTTCAGCCGTTTATGTGTAGCCCATTGGTCTATCATGTTGCCATTAGATACCTTTCCCAACGTATGCCTCCATTCAGCCTCACCTTCCACCATCGCATTTAGATAAGTATCTTCACGGTTCATCATCATGTTACCGTTCACTGTCAGCCTGTCTTTGTCCATTCCGGCTGAAATGGCTTCCGTAATCACATTCTGCGTGCCATCCGGCAACAAGTAAGAAGTGACAGAATTCCCATACCGATTATCGCAGTCATTAAGATAATATGCATCTACCGACCATTCCTGTTCCTTTTTGTTCTTAAATCGATTATTGGTAGTGAACAGATAGGTCTCGTTGTCATAGTAGAGAGACTTGTCAATGGGTGGAGGTAAGGGCCAAATCACATCAGTCCAAATGCTTTCGTCTTCGTTTCCATTCATATTTTTTACTTCTGCTTCCAAGTCCTTTCCTGTATTGTTGGACTTTCCAACAGCCAAATGCTGCCTTTTCCGAGTAAAATAAAACCCCGTCAGTTCTCCTTCTCCTTTAACATCAGGTACGAAATCCGCCCCGGCTCCCAACAGCACCGATAAAGCCCATACTCCCTTGGCGCCCTCTTTCATTTTCAAATTGATGGCAGCCTGGTCGGAGTGCCTCAACTCTTTCAGTGCCTTGACGGGCTGATGTCGCTCCAACAACTGCACGGTAGCAATATCATCGGGAGAAAGATTATTGGTAGCAATGCCATAGCGGTCCTTCATCAAGTCCATTCCTTCAATGTAAAACCTATTAATGGGTACTCCCATATAAGAAATTTTGCCGACCTTGTCCACCTGAATACCCGGCATCTTCTTCAGCACATCACCGATACTAGTGTCATTCTTGTCCTTGAAAGAACTCACCAGATAATTGACCGTATCCTTTTGCTGCCAAATCTGCCGCCCCTTCACAATAACTTCCTTTATTTCTATAGGTTTTTCTTCTATCCTAAAGTCTTGCCGCCCGGAAATATTGGGCACTTTTCGATAGACGGTGGAAACATTAAACCCCCGAATGATGATGTTGAGGCTGTCTGCTGCCGAACTTACCTTCAAAATATACTCCCCTTGTTTGTTGCTCAGTGCATAGCCGATAAGTACAGGGCTGTCAAAACTCTGCACTACTGTGATGTTTACATCAGAAACACTGTGTCCTTGTCTATCAAGCACCTTTCCCGCTATCTCCACTTGGGCGTATAGCGGACTGCTGAAAGTAAGTAACAATAGACATATAATATGTAGAAGCACTGTTTTCATCCTCATTATATTTATTCTTCCATCAGACAAAGATTAGGTCTGCCAAGAGCCTAAGATTCTTCATAATATCTGCGTGTAGGAAGACAGATTTCTAAAGAAGAAATGATTTGAGCATTCTTAAAATGATTTGACGCGTATTACATAGATTTCATTTAACATCATTTCCAGTCAAGTACCCCATACACACCATTTTATTTAAGGTTCAACAATAAGAAGGTGTAATTATTATATATCAAGAAAATATGTTGAATCAAATCAAGGTAAGCACTATATTACCCTCCTTCCTATAAATAGTGCTATTTTTTATTATAATGTCATTGCCAAATATAACCTATTAATTTCACTTTATCAAATAATAAGCAGATTATTTTTAATCTAATTTGTTTTACTACAACGTAGAATAAATTCTATAGTCCAATTGCAGTGATAGTATCACCGCCATGTGGAGCATTGAAAGATTACCTAACAATCAATAAGAAAAGCATGAAAACGAACTATGTTGCTACTCAATTATATCTTAATGTGTAAAAGAATCGGATATATTAAAATTTACTTTTTAAATCATTTTTAATCATGTGAATACTGTCACTGGAGTATTTCTTATAGAACAATAACAAAATAATGACTCCGCAACTGATAGCTGCATCTGCAAAATTAAAGATCGGACTAAAGAATATAAAATTATCTCCTCCTATAAATGGCATCCAACCGGGCCGGTTAAATTCAAAAAAAGGAAAATAGAACATATCGACAACTTTTCCGTATAACCAATCAGTGTATCCATGTCCTATCGGTACAAAAGTTGCCACTTCAGATAAGGTACTTTGACTGAATATGACTCCATAAAAAATACTATCAATAATATTTCCAATTGCACCTGCCAATATCAGGGAAATACAAATAAGATAACCACGTTTACAATTAGCTTTGATAAGTCGGCCTATATACCATATAATAATCCCGGCAAATAAGATACGGCCTATTGTCTGTACTGCTTTGGGAATAACTTGCATACCAAAAGCCATCCCCGGGTTCTCAACAAAATGAATATAGAACCAATCGGTAATGCGAATACTTTCATTATAATACATATTCGTTTTTACCGCTATTTTTATGATTTGGTCAAGAATTAAGATTCCCATCACAATCAACAAGGAAAGCCATCCTTTAGAAATAGTATTTTTCATAAGTATTATTTTGTGTTTTTAAATAGTTGCAAATACAAATATACTGAAGAATTTCTATCAGCAACCATTTTCATACCCGAAATGTCATCTTCCGATACTCTGACGGTGATATTCCTATTTTTTTCTGCACATATCGGCTGAAATAGGATACTGAGGAAAAATTCAGCTTTTCGGCAATCTCTGTCAAGGAGAGTTCCTTCTGCCATAGCAGACGAGTGATTTCCAAAAGAGTAAAACGATCTATCCAGTAAGTAGCAGGTCTGCCACTCACCTCTTTACATATCTCCGACAGGTAATGAGGAGTAATGCAAAGTCGGGAAGCATAAAAGTCAAGACTACGGTGACGGATATATTCGCCATTATACAACAATTCGATGAACTTCCGCAGCAGAAAAGTGATATGTTCCGACAGTCGGACCGCCTCCTGTCTGCGTGCATGGATGTCGTAGAGATCGAGAATATGGGCGGTAAGCAGACTGCCTAGTAATTCTTCCCGGAAAAGATGGTCTTTATCCTCTTCCAGACGCTCCCGGAGGCACTGCATGGCCTGTTCGCATACCCGGAAATCATGGGCTGAAAGTTTCATGACCGGATTCTGCAAAAGTGACAAATGTCCGATGATGCCGTAATTGCTGCGAATGGCTATTGAGGTAATAAACAAATCCGAAAGGCTCATAAAAATGCCTTGGAAGTCCCCGGAGTCCGAAAAGTCCGACCCAAGTGTTGCATTGGGCAGAATCACATAATCTCCTGCCGCAATGTGATAACGGGTGTCTTGAAACGTAAAGCCCATATTACCTCCGCTGCAAAGAATATGAATGACTCTTCCCGTATGCCGCAGGGCATTGAAGTCCTGCAATGTATCAGCAAAAATAATCCCATCAAAGTCTGTATGCTCCATTTCCCTTATTCATTTCCTTGCAAAAGTAACCAAAAACCACGAATAGTGAAAATACTACCTCGAATTATGTAACAAAGAAGCGAGAAGTGCGTTGTAATTTTGCATCAGAAGCTAAAACCATAAAGAATATGAAAAATGTAAGATTGAACAACGGAGTAATGGTGCCTGCCATCGGGTTCGGCATCTTCCAAATTCCTGAGAACGAAACGGAACGGATTGTGAATGATACGATTGAGACCGGCTACAGGAAGTTTGATACAGCCGCCTCTTATTTCAATGAGGAGCAGTTAGGCAACGCCATCCGACATAGCGGCATGAAACGTGAGGAGTTCTTCATTACCACCAAATTGTGGGTGCAAGACTACGAATACGATGATGCCCTGCGCGCTTTCGATTTATCGATGAAAAAGCTCGGGCTGGATTATCTGGACCTCTACCTGATGCACAAACCATACGGAAACTATCGTGGTTATTCCTAAATCCGTACACAAGGAGCGAATGGTAGAAAACTTCAACATCCTTGATTTCATACTTTCTGAAGAAGAAATGGCCGCTATCTCCCTACTGGAAACGAGGAAAAGCCCTATCTACGACGACATGGACTTAGCAACTGTGAAAGGAATCGGATTGCACAAAATCCATGAATGATTTTAGAAAGAAAAGAGAAAATAGAATATGAACCCTTAAAAACAGAATCTTATGCAGACTATCAAATTGAACAACGGCATCGAAATGCCGGTATTGGGATACGGAGTATTCCAAGTATCTCCCGAAGAGTGCGAGCGTTGCGTGCTCGATGCCATCAGCACAGGTTACCGGCTGATAGACACAGCGCAGGCTTACTATAACGAAGAGGGCGTGGGCAATGCCGTCGCCCGCTGCGGTGTGCCCCGTAACGAGCTTTTCCTTACCACCAAAATATGGATAAGCAATGCCGGAGAGACAAACGCCGCCCGCAGCATTGATGAATCTCTCCGTAAACTGCACACCGACTACATCGACTTGCTACTCATCCATCAGCCTTTCAGCGACTACCCAGGAACATGGCGGGCCATGGAGAAGGCCGTAAAAGATGGAAAAGTCCGTGCCATCGGCCTTTCCAACTTCTACCCCGACCGCTTTGTGGATATGGCGGAATATGCCGAAATCAAACCTGCCGTGAACCAGTTAAAGACGAATGTGTTCAGCCAGCAGTGGGAGGCCGAAGCCGAAATGAATCTCTATGATACACACATCATGGCTTGGGCACCGCTGGCGCAAGGTAATCCCGAACTTCTGACCAATCCCGTACTGACTGCTCTAGCTGAGCGATACAATAAAACAGTGCAGCAGGTGGCTCTGCGTTACTTGATACAACGCGGCATCATCGCCATTCCGAAGAGTACTCACACCGAACGTATGAAACAAAATCTGGATGTATTCGACTTTGCCCTCACACCGGAAGATATGGAAAGCATCCGTCCGCTCGACAAACCCGACGACTTCCGTTGGTCGCACCGTAATCCCGAACTCGTAAAATTCCTCCTGAATTACGACAGACAGTTTAACCCGGACAATAAGAAGTAAAAATATGAAAATTTCATAAAGCAAGAATCCTTTTTTCTATTTCCAAATCATTTTCATTCAGTTGGGGAGACGGTATCATGCAAGTACGGATACAGTCTCCCTCCCGACAAGTATAATCGTAATATTTCTTTTGCAGCTCCGTCAAGTTTTCAAGTGCCACAAGTTCCCCTTTCAATTCCAGGAACTCCTCCATGTCCGTACTGTCACTTTGCTTTACAAAGAGAATACGGCGTGATATCGGATTCCTGTTATAATCCAGGCTGAGATATAACCCTTTCAGAAAAGGAGGGAAATCATACATGGGCAATTGCAGGTAAATGCTGAACAAAGCCATTTGGGGAGCTTCCCGTTCGTTGAAAAAAATATATCCGTTCTGATGGTTATTAAACAACCCTACCCCCCGGTGAGTCGTGTTATAAGCACTCATGTGAGTCACCTTCACATACGTGTTATCTTCGGAAGACTCTATCAGGTAAGGTTCCACTTTCAGGCAGTTGCATGACGAAGAAAGACTGTAACTCAAATAGCTGCCACTATAATTATAAACTTCCTGAACAGAACGCTGCATCTCGGCAGTCATCATTTCCATAAACGGATTCGCCTTTGTCTCGCCATTGGCAGGTTCCAGACTGAAAAGCAATTCTTTGATGCTTGACAAATTTCCCATCAAGCGTTTCTTTGAAATGTTATTGACCTGTCCCAAAGCCAAATCCAATGAATTTTCTTCAGAATGTCCTTGTTTCAATGAGGTTACATAAGTGGGCAGAACACTGGAATAAAGCGCAGACAATACACTGGGAGCCATATCGATAAAATCTGCTATTTCTTTCATTTTCAATCCGTTATTACGGAGGTATTCTATTCTTCTATAAATTTCTATTAAATCATCCATGGATATTATCTTCTATATTGAACTTGCAAAATACAAGTTTCCGTGTGAACTTACAATGACATACACATTACATTAATATTACATCATCAACTCCTCGCTATATGAAAAATATTAATCATAAATATTCATTTTTTCTCCGACCGGATGAGCATACTTTTGCTGCCGGAAATCATCGGAACGGGATGCAAGACTCCGCTTTTACGATGATAAAAACATGATTTGCAAAAACAAGTAAAACAATAATGGAAGCAAAAAGCGAAACGAACAAACCAATATCCAATTTCCTGTTTATCTTATGGGCAGGAGGAACAGCCTTACTTTCCTATTCATTGGTATATGCACTGCGTAAACCTTTTACGGCTGCCACTTTTGACGGAATGGACTTTTTCGGAATGGATTACAAAGTAGCCACTACTATCATGCAAATCTTCGGCTACCTCATCTCTAAGTTTTTTGCCATTAAAATTGTCTCCGAATTGAAACGGGAGAACCGGTTGAAATTCATGATATTCTCCGTGGCTCTTGCCGAACTTGCATTGGTCTTTTTCGGACTGCTCCCCACTCCTTTCAATGTATTTGCATTGTTCTTCAACGGACTGGCACTGGGGTGTATGTGGGGAGTTATCTTCAGTTTCATTGAGGGGCGCAAAGTGACCGATATATTAGCCAGTTTGCTGGGAGTAAGCATGGCTGTGAGTTCCGGAATGGCAAAATCACTCGGGCTATTTGTCGTCAACACATTCGGTGTCACAGAATTCTGGATGCCTGCCCTGATAGGCGGTCTGGCTTTTCCGCTACTTGTCCTGATGGGATGGTCGCTCAACAAACTGCCATCCCCCACTGACGAAGACCGCGCCCTGCGTTCGGAACGCGTAGCACTGAACGGAGAACAGCGCCGGCAACTGTTCAAAAGCTATATGCCCCTGCTGATAATGTTGTTTTTTGCCAATCTGTTCATCACCATCCTGCGTGATATCAAGGAAGATTTTCTGGTCAACATTATTGACGTAAGCACTATCTCTTCATGGTTGTTTGCACAAGTAGACGGCATGGTAACACTGATTATTCTGGGAATATTTGCCATGATGTCACTGATAAACAGCAATTACAGGGTGCTGATAGTGCTCCTTTCCATGGTGATAGGCGGAGCCGTAACCATCAGTTATCTGGCATTCAATTATGACACACTGCAATTGCCCACCCTTTACTGGCTCTTTATACAGAGTTTGAGCCTGTATATTGTCTACCTGAGTTTTCAAACCTTATTCTTCGAACGGTTTATCGCCTGCTTCAAGATTAAAGGGAATGTGGGATTTTTCATCGCATCCATCGACTTTATCGGATACACAGGAACGGTTTGTGTGCTTCTTTTCAAAGAATATTGCAGCCCGAATATCGACTGGATGCAATTCTACAACCAATTTTCGGGATGGGTAGGCATCGTTGCCGGTATTGCATTCATCGGTTCGGCAATCTATCTGATGCAACGATACAAAATGGAAAAACAGAACTTGCCCACGGAATGTTATCACCCGACGGACAACGCCACGAATGCTTTCCCGCAAATCCAATCCACTCCTACAGGAAATGAATAAATAAACAAATAACTAAATAACAACAAGATGAAAAAAATAGAATGTGTAATTATGGACTGGGCAGGAACAGCAGTCGATTACGGATGTTTTGCACCTGTTGCCGCCTTCTTGAAGGCCTTTGGTGAAGTAGGTATCACTGTAACCATGGAAGAAGCACGCCGCCCTATGGGAATGGCAAAAATAGACCATATCCGTGAACTGTTCAAGTTGCCCGGAGTGACAGAGCAATTCCAAAAACTATACAACAGACTTTGGACGGAAGAAGATGTGGTTGCCATGAACCGTGAATTTGAGAAATATCTCTTCGCTTCTCTTCAGGAATATACCACTCCTATCCCCGGAGTCATTGAAACCATTGGCGAACTGAAAAAGGCAGGCATTAAAATCGGCTCCACCACAGGTTATACACGCGCCATGATGGATGTGGTCCTGCCGGGAGCTGCCGCCAAAGGTTATACCACAGACAATTGTGTCACCCCCGACGGTCTTCCTGCCGGACGTCCTCAGCCTTTTATGATTTACAAAAACATGACAGATTTGAATGTACCTTCCGTAACAAGTGTTGTGAAATATGGGGATACCATTGCCGACATCAAAGAAGGAGTGAATGCAGGCGTATGGACTGTCGGTGTCATTCTGGGCAGCAACGAAATGGGGCTTACCCAAGAGGAAACCGAGAAACTTCCATCAGATGAACTGAACAAACGCATGGCTGCCGTCAGAAAACGCATGTATATGGCAGGTGCCCATTATGTGGTAAACAGCATTGCCGAACTCCCCGAAATTATTGAAATTATCAACCATAAAATAAACTAACACAATGAGACCATATTTACTTTTGACTCCCGGCCCTTTAACAACATCAGAAACAGTAAAAACAGCCATGATGACCGACTGGTGCACATGGGATGAGGATTACAATGTGCACATCGTTGAAGAAATCCGCAAAGGACTGGTGAAACTCGCTACCCATAAAACCGATGAATACACAGCCGTTCTGTTACAGGGAAGCGGTACTTACTGCGTAGAAGCAACATTGGGAAGCGTCATCACCCCGAAACACAAATTACTCATTCTGAGCAACGGTGCATACGGTGACCGTATGGGAAACATTGCCGAATACCACGGCATGAACTATGACATGCTTGCTTTTGATGAAACCGAACAAGTATCCGTGGAATATGTGGACGACTACCTGGCACATAACGCAGAAATCACACACGTGGCAGTGGTGCATTGCGAAACAACGACCGGCATTCTGAACCCGTTGAAGGAGATTGCCCACATGGTAAAGATGCACGGCAAGAAGTTGATTGTGGATGCAATGAGTAGTTTCGGAGGCGTACCCTTGGATGTAGAGGAACTGGGTATCGACTTTATGATCAGCAGCGCCAACAAGTGCATTCAGGGTGTACCGGGATTCGGCTTCATCATAGCCCGCAAATCCGAACTGGCACACTGCAAGGGCGTATCACGCAGCCTCTCTCTTGACATTTACGACCAATGGGAAACAATGGAGAAGGGACACGGCAAATGGCGCTTCACCTCTCCCACTCACGTGGTACGCGCTTTTAAACAGGCCATGGACGAATTAGAGGCCGAAGGCGGCGTGCAGGCACGTCACGAACGCTACTGTCGCAATCACGAGGTATTGGTGGCAGGAATGCGCTCTCTGGGCTTCAAAACCTTATTGGATGACACCATACAATCTCCCATTATCACTTCTTTCCTGTACCCCGATGCGGCATTTGATTTCAAAGAATTCTATAAGCAACTGAAAACAAAGGGATTCGTGATTTATCCGGGCAAAATTTCACAGGCAGATACATTCCGTATCGGAAATATCGGCGATGTATTTCCTGAAGATTTCAGCCGACTGATTGATGCCATAAAAAGCACAATAAAGGCATAAAGTCTTCTCGCATAAAAATGGTAATTGTTTCTCGCTACACCAAAAGAGTGAAACAGTTGATTATCAAATGATTAATAATTTATTTGGGACCACTTGGACCAGGGCCCGCCTTTATGAGAATCCGGCCCCAATAAAAGACCATTAATAAATTGATAATCAAACCGATAAAGCGGACAAGCCTATTAAATGAAATTCGGCACTGTAATCAATGAGATTATAAATCATTCAAGCACCTATTCAGCGAAACAATAAACTCATTGCCAACAGATATTATTCATGTAATAATAATTCATATTTCATAAAAAGAGCTTGTCCGTTTTACAAATTAAGAACATACTGATAAACAACAATATATATATTCATATCAGCAGAAATCCGGGGCCGGAATCTCATAAAGACGGGCCCTGGTCCCAGTGGTCCCAAATAAATCATTAATTCTTTGACAATCAATTATTTAATTATAATCCACATCACAAATCCGCAGTCCGTTTTATAAAGAGATAAAAGCGAAAAATAAAACATGAAAAAGGACTCCCGAAAAACTCCACTGTCTTTTTGCAAAACCTCTAAGTCTTTTGCGAAAAGACAGTGGAGTTTTGCAAAAAGCTGAAAGAGTTTTTTCAAGAACCTTGGAATTTAAAAATGCGGTTTTCTTTTCGTCTCCGTCACATCTCCCAATATCTATCGCAAAGATTCAGATATTCCATTTCGGGTTGATTGCCAAAAGAGAGTGCAAAAAAAGAAGTCTTCCGACGTTTCATCACTCTTATTTGTTCTTTTAAATCTTTGGATAACGGAGGCATCTCGAAGTCTGAAATCAGGACAATATCCGACTCTCTGAAATCGTTTCCGTTAATGATATGCGCCGCTTCGCGAAGGGCGGGTTCTACATCCGTTCCTCCGTTGAAGGATTTATTGAGAAATTCGGCCAGTTTGGGCATGTCGCGCGACAAATCTTCCACCAACAGAGCTACAGCCTCATCGGAGAAGTTGATGACATAACATTTGCGGTGAGTCTTTTCCGTCAACTGAGCAATGGCAAGAATCGCAGACTTGGACAGGATTTCCCGGTCGCCCTGCATGGAGCCGGACGTATCCACACAGATGATATAAGGCCCTTGTCCCGAAACTTTCTGCTTGTCATTCTTCACCGGGTCTGCTTCTTTCGATTTATAATCAAACAGTTGCAACCGCTTCTCGGCATACCGTTCCATGAACACGGCACGCAGCGAATCGTCCGCCAGATAACAATATTCTATCGGCAACAGACTGTTCAGGTCATTGCCCAAAGTGACGCCCGTTATATCGCTGTGGGGAGAATGGCGAATCAGCATCTTCTTATCCACTCCCGAAAGAGAATCATATTTCAATGGTTCCCGGTGCTTTCTCCCCAAAAGATGCGCCAGTTGCCGGATGGCAGGATTGCGTTTCATCACTTGCTCAAAGGGGAGCATCTTGCGATACAAATCCGGGTAGTTGTGAAGCAGCCACTCCATGCGCGACCCGAGCAGGTGATTGCCCGACTGTTGCCCATGTTTCTTTACCAACAGGTCGAAACTCTCGCAAAGGCCGTCGATGTGCATATACTGATAGTCGTACTCCTTGCGGGTGAGCAACTGATGCCATTTATCCAGAAAAAACTCCTTTGTCTGCGTTGCTTCCCCTTTTAGCAGAGAGCAACCTTCCATTTGTGAGATATAGTAATCAATATTGAGTTCGGAAAGCTCATAACGCTTCTTGAATGCACTGCGCATCTGTTTCAGGAATTGCAGGAATGCCATGTCCGGCAAGTGTTCCGAGGAATAAAAAGCATCCCACTCGGGAGTGTAGCGCGAATAATATTCCTGCAGGGAAGGCGTTGTGCGGCGATAGTAGGCAAGCACTTTTTCCTCCAATTCGTGTCGGCGCACCACTCCGCTGCCGATATCATCCCCGTATGCTTTAAACGTTCTGTCTTTAAGCTCCTGTGAATAAATCATCTTCAGGTCTCTCAACCTTATATTCCTGGTTCTCTTTTCGGTATGCATCAGCCATTTCGTTCAATTCGTTCTTATATCGTTCTATATTGTTCTTTTGATAGGTGAGCATCCTCCGCATCAGGAGGCGTTGCTTTCCACTCAGGAAAAGATGATTTTCGTAATACTCCGTTTCGGCAGCAAGCAACTCGTTCCAGTCTTTCTCCATTCTCTTCAAAGCTTCGGTCACCGAACGGTATTTCATGCCCAGGTCTTCCGGTTCCGGTTCGGAAGGCGGAGGCGGACAGTTCTCATAACACATCAGATGATATTCATAATTGTTTATATAAACGGAGCGAGTTCCCCGCTTCAACGTATATATCTTGCTACGGGGAACTTTGGCATGAAGCACCGAATCATATTTTTTCAGAATACAACAATTTGCTTTGTACTTGTCTTTGTGCAAATAGAACAGTTTCCCTGTTTTGTCAAGATGCCGGTAATCGGAAGCAAAAATCAGCAAACGCTCTCTCATGCGGACTCCCTCCACCTGATAGTAATAGGTATCCACCACCTGAATGCCGGGATCATTAAGCTCGCGCAAACTGTGTTCCGAAGATTGACAGTCTTTCAGTTCCTCGATATCTTGTTCCAGCCCTTTTATGTTGAGCAGATAGCCCTCGGCACTCTTCCGTATGGCGGCGGCAACCATTTCTTCAATGGCTTCCATGTGCTCCGTTTCGCTCCACAAGCAATAAGATAAAAGCGTACAGTCCGACAGGCGGATGGTATCCGAACCGTTCAGGAAAGCGGACGTCTTGAGCAGCTTTACCATCTTTTTCCAGCGACGGTCGGACACATAGAGAGGAGCTGAAATACCACCCTCGTTCTGCACTTGCCG